>Ga0310838_1000233_pt1 | contig 62971 bp, 55 predicted proteins | sample SM_ome_6_FD_202241 | JGI IMG/M metagenome (GOLD analysis project Ga0310838, IMG submission 202241) | Sorghum-adapted microbial communities enriched on stacked mutant (SM) sorghum from Joint BioEnergy Institute, Emeryville, California... ...
CTGTTGTTGTGCTGTGATAATGTCACCCTGTAACTGTTCTGAGATAATGTCACTATGGGACAGGAGACATTGACATTGACCAGAGCAGAGCTGAAGAAGGTACTTGTGGTAGAGAAGATCCTCGAAGGACACATGACGAACATGGAAGGAGCAGCGACACTCGGACTGACAGTACGACAAATGATTCGGCTAAAGAAGAAATATCAGACGGAAGGAGGAGCGCAGGCACTCGCCCATGGCAATCGCGGAAGAACGCCAAAACACGCATTGACAGATGAGGTGAAGAATCAAGTTGCCAAGTTATACGCAGCGAAGTACCACGGTAGCAACAACTGCCACTTTGCAGAACTGTTGGAGGAGCATGAATCGCTGCAACTGAGCTGCTCCAGTGTAAGGCGTATTCTGCTGTCTAAAGGAATCAAACAAGCCAAACAGCGCAGACGGAGCAAAGTTCATCAGCCTCGTCAACGTAAACCGCAAGCCGGGATGCTGTGGCAGATCGACGCAACGCCGTATGCCTGGCTGGAAGATCGTGCACCTGCCTTTACCCTTCACGCCGCCATAGACGACGCGACAGGCACCGTTGTTGGCGCCGTGTTCCGGCCCAACGAGTGTCGCGAAGGCTATTCGCTTGTCATGCAGCAAGGCATCCGGAAATACGGCATACCGCTGGGATTATATAGCGACCGGCACACCATCTTTCGCTCGCCCAATGAAAAGCTCACCGTCGAGCAGGAACTGGCCGGCGAAACGAAGCCACTTTCCCACTTCGGCAAGGCAATGGCGGAGTTGCACATCCAGCATATCAAAGCTATCACTCCGCAGGCTAAGGGACGCGTAGAGCGGCTCTGGGTGACGTTTCAGGACCGCCTGGTCATTGAACTGCGACTGCTTGGCGTCAAGACGATGGAAGAGGCCAATGCGGCGCTGCCAAAGCTGCTGGAGAAGCACAATCGCAAATTTGCGGTGAAACCCAAAGAAGCAGAATTGGCCTACATACCGCTTGATCTATCGATCAATCTGGATCACGTGTTCACGATTCGCGAATATCGTCAACTCGGGCATGGCAATACGCTCTCGTACAACGGAACCATCTACACGCTAGCCAAGCCGACTCCATTTCGATTTGACGCGAAGACGACAGTTGAGGTGCGTGAAACGTTGACTGGCAAAGTTCTCTTATGGCATCAAGGGCAGGCATTGGGGCTTAAGGCGGTGGAAAAGCCGGAACGCAAAGCAAAAACAGCAACAAAAAAGGCGGGTTCTACGCAGCCACGCAAACCCGCCGCCGATCATCCCTGGAGGATGTATCGGAACAACAACCAATTTAAGAATAGCACAAAATCAACAACAGTCCAAGTCCACGAAAGGTATGGTAAACCAGGTTTTCCATCGCTCTTTTTCATTAATGCCAAGGGAGAAATAATCGATCAAATTATTGGATCCACTGATATTGAAATTATCGATGAATCATTTCGTTCACTTATTAAAAACTTCAATGTATAAATGCTGGATGGAATCCATTGGCGTAAGACCGCCTTTTTGAGGCGGTCGTTTTCGGGAATCCAAGTTAATTTCTCCTTCCGATGTTTTGTCCCCCTGTCCTCCTTCGGACCAATGGGGTTCGCCTCCCCTGCCAGAACGCAAAAAACCCGACCTCATGCGGTCGGGTTTTTCCATGGTGGAGCCGAGGGGAGTCGAACCCCTGTCCGAAGACAACGCCACACAGGCTTCTACGGGTGTAGTGACAGTTTTGATGTCACCTGGATGCGCGCCCCGTCACCGGCTCCCATCCAGGTCAGCCTGATTGTCTTCTTCCGCTGGCCCCAGGCGGAGACCAGGCGGCGTATCCCACTAACGTTGAGCCCTTATCCCGCCACATGGGCGATGGAGGGTAAGAGCCTGGAGGCCGTTATTAGGCGGCCAGAGCCAGAGAAGGTTGTTTAGCTTTGCCGTTTAAATTTGGCTTCCGCTTTGTTGAAGCAGCCGCGGCCCTGCTACCCGCTACCCATGCTCGATCTGCCCCCGTCGAATCCATAAACGGCCCCTTGTAACCGTTCCTTCCGCCCGAAGCGGCGATGAAGTCCCGGCTAGGTGCTGTCCAACAGGACAACGGCGTCAAGCAAGCAGCTTGCAAGATCATTATATCATATCATACGTGCAAATTCGCGTGCAGGTTGCTGGCAGCATTGCCAATGCACGCCCTCACGCAACGCAATCGATTCCCGTTACAACGACACCACTAACGCCACTAGCCAAATCTGCAAACACCAGCGCCAGACAAGATGCAACCCAAACGCGACAGCGGCCTTTCATCCCATGCCATACCATGCTAGAAGCTGACTTTCTGCTTCTCCCGCAACGCCCGCTGGATGTCACGCTGGGCGTCTTTCTTCGCGGCGTCCGCGCGTTTGTCGTATAACTTCTTGCCTTTACCCAGGCCGATCAGCACTTTGGCGTAGCCGTTGCGCACATAGACTTTGAGCGGCACGAGCGTATAGCCTTCCCGCTTCGTTTCACCCAGCAGTTTGTGGATCTGCGCCTTATGCAGCAGCAGCTTGCGCGCCCTGGCCGGATCGCTCGGATTGCTGCGGTTGCCTTCCTCATACGGACTGATGTGCATGTTGTGCAAAAACATCTCGCCGTTGCGGATCGTCGCGAACGCATCGTTCAGGTTGGCCCGTCCCCTGCGCAGTGACTTGATTTCGGTGCCCGTCAGCACAATGCCGGCTTCATAGGTTTCCTCGATGAAGTAATCGTGAGAAGCCTTCTTGTTTTGCGCAAGCGGCTTGTCAAACTGGTCCTTGTTTTTGCTGCCCACTTTCCTTCACCTCCTCGCCGGAAACCCATTATAGCACGCCCGACCACTCATTCGCCATCCCCGGGTGCCGTCACATCCCACAAATGCCACATGACGCAAACAACGATCGCGGGCTACGCCTGCCCGCGATACTCCCGTGATACTCCGTCTCCGTCAATCGGCCAAGCCCAGACACTTCACCAGCAGCGCCATCCGGATATACAGCCCGTTTACGGCCTGCCGGAAATACGCCGCTCGCGGATCGGCGTCTACTTCCTCGGCAATTTCGCCCGCCCTCGGCAGCGGATGCAGCACGATGGCGTCTTTGCGCATCCGGTCGAGCAAGGCTCCATCCACAATATATTTGCCTGCCGCTTTCTGGTATTCTTCCAGGGACGGGAAACGCTCCTTCTGAATCCGCGTCTGGTATACGACATCCACGTTGCCCACCACTGCATTCAGGTCGCTGGTTTCCACGTAACGGATGCCTCTCTCGTCCAGGTACTGCTTGACGTAATCGGGAATCTGCACATTTTCCGGCGCGATGTAGTAAATCATGACATCCCGGTAATTCGCCAGCATGTAACTAAGCGAATGAACCGTGCGCCCGTAGGTCAGATCGCCCACCATGGCAATCTTCAGGCCATCGATGCGCCCGAACTCCTTGTTGATCGTATAAGTGTCCAGCAGCGCTTGGGTCGGATGCTCTCCGGCGCCGTCTCCCGCGTTGATGACGGGAACTCCGGCCACCCGGGCCGCTCGTTTCGCAGCGCCGATTTCCGTATGGCGCATCACGATGATATCGCTATAACCCGTGACGATGCGGATCGTGTCTTCCAGTGTCTCGCCCTTGATCGTCGAGGAAAATTGCGCAGCGTTCTCCGTCCCGATGACACTGCCGCCCAACCGGTGCATAGCCGCCTCGAAGGACAACCTCGTTCGCGTGCTGGCCTCGAAAAACAGCGTCGTCATGATCCGTCCAGCCAGCCTGCGGTCGCCGCCGGAAGCGACAACTTTCTCCATTTCCCCGGCTATCTCGAACAGCCGGTTGAGCTCGTCCCGGCCAAACTGCTTGGCCCCCAATACGTGGTACAAATTGCCTTTCATCCTGCGCTTCCTCTCCCATCTGCGCTATCCATACAACATTTATGAATCCACCTCGCGCAGTCCATTGCACGACAACTGCGCGACAATTTCTGTTTTCTGCCAATTCATATCCTAACGGAATCCGCTGAAAATGTAAAACGGCAACCTGCCTTTCCGGCTACTTTTTGCGTTTGTTGCGCTTGCCCGCAGCCTTGCCGCCTGACCTGCCGCCACCACCGGTTCGTCTTCGCTGTTGCATTTCAGCCAGCATTTCCGATTCGCCGCCGTCATCCTTAAGCCCCTGACCGGACACCGGCAATCCCCACATATCCAGCTTTCCGGACTTGGGCGCTGAACCAGCCGTATTCGGGTTGGCATCTGCCTGGGCGGATGACGCGCCCTGTCCGCGCTTGCCCTGCTTGCCGGATACCTCTTGCAGATCAAAGGAGCCGCTAGCGACTGCCCGCACTTGCTTATCCGCAGCACGACCGGACTCGCGTTTGGCCGACTTGTCCCGTTTGCGTCCGGATTTCCCCCCTTGGGCCACCAGGGCGCCAATCGCGGCAGAACCGCGCTGTTTTTTGCGCTTGCCTCTTGCAAGTCCGATGCCCCTCCCGGCGCCGAGCTCATCCACCCATCGTGCGGTGCCCGGCATGCGCGGTTTTGTGTCGACCAATTCAAAATCAATCGTGTAATCGTCCATGTTGACCCGCGCCACGCGAATCCGCACTTCATCCCCGATCCGGTATACCTTGGATGTGCGTTCCCCGATGAGTGCCATATGCAACTCATGGAAGTGATAATAGTCATCGGTCATTTCACCGAGCCGGATCAGCCCTTCCACGGTATTTTCCAGTTCCACGAACATGCCAAATCCGGTCACACCGCTGATAATCCCGTTGAATTCCTCGCCGATCTTGTCCAGCATGAATTCGGCTTTCTTCAGTTTCTCCGTATCCCGTTCGGCGTCCACCGCCACCCGTTCACGTTCGGACGACTGCATCGCAATGTCCGGCATGCGGGCGGCCAGCGCATCATGCCGTTCGTCCGTCAGCGCACCGCCATTTTCCAGCACTTCGCGGATGACGCGGTGGATGACCAGATCGGGATACCGCCGGATCGGCGATGTAAAATGCGTATAGAACTCCGCAGCCAGACCGAAATGGCCCAGACTTTCGGCGTCGTATTTGGCCTGTTTCATCGAACGGAGCATCATCGTGCTGATGACCGTCTCTTCCTTGGTGCCGCGAATGTTGTCCAGTAGCGTCTGTAGCGCGCGCGGATGCACCTTGTTCCCTTTGCCCCGGACCGCATAACCGAAATTGGCCGCAAACTGCACAAATTGCAGCAGCTTGTCCCCGTCCGGCTCCTCGTGAACCCGGTACAAAAACGGCACCTTCAGCCAATGGAAATGCTCGGCGACCGTCTCATTTGCCGCCAGCATGAACTCCTCTATGATCTGTTCGGCCACCGAACGTTCCCGCTTGACGATATCAATCGGCTTGCCCTGCTCGTCGACGATCACTTTCGACTCCTGGAAATCGAAGTCGATGGCCCCCCGCTGCATCCGCTTTGCCCTGAGCCCCATCGCCAGCTCTTCCATCAGCCGGAAATGATCGACCAATGCCGCGTAACGCGCTGTAACTTCCGGATCTTCGTCCAGCAAAATCTTGCGCACATTCGTATAGGTCATCCGTTCGGTGGTCCGGATAACGCTCGTATAGATGTCGTAGCGGACGCGTTTCATCGTGCGTGGATCAAATTCCATCTCGCAAGTCATCGTCAGCCGATCCACTTGCGGATTCAGCGAACAGATGCCGTTGGACAGCCGATGCGGCAGCATCGGGATCACGCGATCGACAAGGTACACGCTGCAACCGCGGTTATAGGCTTCCTGATCCAGAAGCGAGCGCTCCCGCACGTAATAGCTGACATCCGCAATGTGGACGCCCAGCAGCAGATTCCCGTTTTCCAGCCGCTCCACATGCACGGCATCATCCAGATCCTTGGCGTCCTCGCCGTCAATCGTCACGATGATCTTGTGACGCAAATCCCGCCGGCCCTGCTGGATGATCTCCTCCTCGGAAATCGTGGAAGGCGCCGCCTCCGCCTCGGCCAGAACGTCTTCCGGAAATTTTTCCGGCAGTCCGTGCTTGCGGATAATGCTCAAAATATCGACACCGGGATCGTCCTTGTGCCCGAGAATTTCCACAATTTCGCCTTCTGCCGCTGACCGTCCTTCCGGGTACCGGACAATGCGCGCAACGACTTTCTGGCCGGTCACCGCTCCCTTGAACCCTTCCGGCCGGATGAACAGATCTTTGTTGATGCGCTTGTCGTCCGGAATGACGAAACCGAAGCTTTCGTGGTTTTCGAACAAACCGACGATTTCGGTCACCGCCCTTTTGACGATGCGCACGATTTCCCCTTCCATCCGTTGTCCGTTGTCGCTTTTAGATGTCACCCGGACGAGCACGGTGTCGCCATGCATGGCCCCCTTCATGTCATTGGCATGGATGTACACATCCGGATGATCCGGTTCGTCGGGCAGCAGAAAAGCGAAGCCCTTGGGATGGCTCTGCAGTTTGCCCCGCAACAAATTCATCCGCTCAGGCACGCCATACCGCTGCGAACGGGTGAGCAGCACCTTCCCTTCCTGCTCTAATTCCGTCAATAACCGCATAAACGCCTTGAATTCTTCCGCGCTTTCGATCCCGAAATGTTTTTCCAGCTCTTGATACGTCATCGGTTTGTACGCTTTTTCGCGCATGAAATCCAGCAGTTCCTGCTCCGTACAGATTGACATATCCACATCACCTCATTCTTCTAATTATGGACGCCAGTTCTGCCATCGAAACCGGAAATCGCTTGTCGCCCCGGACTTGCATAGTAAAAAAGCAGGAAGCGCCAGCCTCCTGCTCGTGATCGGATATGTCCTTAACCCTGCTTGACGAAATAAGCCACAACCAGCGACAAAATGAAAAATCCGCAAGCGAGAACCACTGTCGTACGCTGCAGGAACAAATCAAGCCCGCGCGCTTTCTGCTTGCCGAACAGATGCTCCGCACCGCCGGTAATCGCACCCGACAGCCCTGCGCTTTTGCCGCGTTGCAACAAAATCGTGCCAATCAACCCCAGGGAGAAGATGACCAACAAAATCTTCAGGAAAATTGTCAACGTTCACACCTCCTGCATTCCGCCATCCTGCAAGCCCAATTGCTTTCTCCAAACGGTCAGCGCCGTTCATATAATTCTACATTCAAAAAACAGTATTCCTATTTTATCACAGGACCCTGCGAATGACAACATGCTGGGCGGTGGGCCGCTGTTTCCATGCCAAGCCGTTACGCTCTCCCGGCACTCAAGCCGCTGCAGCAACATTTTTAGCCCAACGTACCGTTGAGAGGCTTATTATGTGGCGAGAAACAATATTTCCCCGGTCAAGATGCAATGTTAATGCAAAACCGGTCCAATCGCTGTCCAAAGCCCGGGCCTGCTTTCCCAAACCCTGTCTACACCCAGCCGCGATTGCGGAACCACGAGAAGTTCAGGCGTGCGCTATGCAGCGATCCCACTTCATATTTTTCCTGCTCGATGATGACGTATTCCACACCGGCACGCTCGCAGGCCGCCAGCACTGCATCCCAATCGACGATGCCGCTGCCGATTTCCGTATCGGTGCCGTCCGCGCGGAAATCTTTGGCATGCACAATCGGAACCCTGCCGGCATATTTGTCCACATACGCCGCGGGGTCCTGTCCGGCCATCTTCACCCAGCCCAGGTCAAATTCCGCAATCAGCTTGCCGGCAGGCACTTGCTCCAGCACCCGGTCGATGGCGGGTTTGCCTGCCACCGCCCTGAACTCGTAAGCATGATTATGATAGCCGAGTCCAAGCCCATATGCGGCCACGATGTCTGACGCTTCCTCCAGGATGGCAGCCATCCGCTCGACATCTTCCACAACCGGATTGTCCGGCAGCCGGTAGGACGGGACGATGAACCAGCGCAGGCCCAATTCCGCCGCATATTCGGCCTGCTCCTTCAGGCGATCCTGCCAGCTGCCCGCCTCTTCCAGTCCCAATCCGACATGCGCGGCCGGCGCCTGCAATCCGGCGTCCTGCAATATCACGCGCAGTGCTTTGGCGGATAAACCGTAATATCCGGCCAGTTCCACATGCTTGTAACCGATTGCGGCAATCTGGCGGATCGTGCCGGCAAAATCTTTTTCACTTAGATCCCTGACTGAATACAGTTGAATGCCCACCTGCGGTTTGCTCATCGATTCTGCACCACCTTCATGGCGAATGGCGATCGATCAAGATTATTGGAAATACGCCAATGAATGCCATCTTCAATTATAAGCAACCAGCCCAACCTGCAACAGCAAATTTTTTGCCATATTTTTATGTCTTTTGGACGCTTTGCAACATACATGCAGCTTTCCCGTACGGAACGAACATGACTTCTCTACCACACTGGCTGGCTCGGGGCCAACGGGGCCAACAGTTCGGAAACCGTCACAAATCGGTACCCCTGCTCCTTCAGCTTCGGCAAAATCAATTCCAACGCGGCAACTGTCTGCGTCGGGCCGCTGATATAGTCATGCAGCAGCACGATGTCGCCGCCGCGCACGTTGTCCAGCACCTTGTTTGCAATCCGGTTTACACCCGGCCGGGCCCAATCGCGCGTATCCTGGTGCCAGGACCACAGCACCGTTTGCAGATGGGCACCTTTCGCCGCTGCCAGCACCCGTTCATCAAACATGCCGCCGGGCGGCCGAAACAGACGGGAAGTCCTGCCTGTAATCGCGTAAATCGTCTGCTGGGTTCGCTCGATTTCTTGCCGGATCTGCTCTGTAGTGCAACCTTCAGTAAGAAAACGATGGGTGAAGGTATGGTTGGCCAGCTCATGTCCTTCGGCAACTTGCCGCCGGGCGAGTTCCGGATACTGCAACACCTTTTGCCCGACAACGAAGAACGTCGCCCTGGCGCCGTACTGCCCGAGCAAATCGAGTATTTTCGGCGTATCTTCGGGGTCGGGTCCATCATCGAATGTAATGGCGATCACCTTGTCCGGACCCGGCACCTCCCAGACGACATCGCCCCGCCGCTCGTAATACGCGCGATCATGTTTTGGCGCAGCCGCGCTGCCTATGGGCAGCCCCAGCATGAGGCACAGTACCAGCATCCCCCGGACCATGCATGACATCCATCTGGCCATTTTGCCGCCTTTCACCGCCATCTCCGATCCTCCTCGAACGGGAAGAAGCACCGCTTTTGGCGGCGCTTCTCCACCCGGTTCTCCGATCAGCCTGAACCGGTCAAAACCCTTTGTATTGCGGTTCTTCGGCTTCAAGCTGTTTCACGCGGGATTCAACCTGCTGCAGGATCTGTCCGGTTTGCGAAGCACAATCGGCGAACAGTTTTTTGGCCTCCTGATTTTGCGTATTCAACGCGAAAGCCTCCAGAGAGGCCTGAGCACTTTTCAGCGCAGCCACACACGTCTTGACCTGGGTCGCTACGGTCATGTTGATCACCCTGTCCTTCTGTAAATAGGTTTAAACCGCACATTATTGTGGCGCACACAACCAGTCCTTAATCAGGAGATAATTACCATCTTAATATTTCGTCCCGCGAGGGATGCTTGTAATCAAATGGTGGCATACAAGGAGAATTGCAAAATCATGGCCAACAACAAACTTAAAAAACTTACCCCTGTACAGCAGGAATATCAACTTTTGGCGCAACGGATCGAACCCCCGCGTCCGGTATGGGCCAATTGCCTGCGAGCATTTCTCGTCGGCGGTCTCATCTGCACCCTGGGACAGGCGATCCAGCAAATGATGATCCATTGGGGCGGCATGGACGAGAAGAAGGCATCCAATCCGACCGTGGCCATCCTCATTATGATTTCGGTCGTGCTGACCAGCCTCGGTGTCTATGACAAAATCGCACAATGGGCCGGAGCCGGTACCGCCGTCCCCGTAACCGGCTTTGCCAACGCCATGTCATCGGCTGCTATCGAACATCGCAGGGAAGGCATCGTACTCGGGATTGGCAGCAACATGTTCAAACTGGCGGGACCCGTCATCGTGTTCGGAACGGTTGCGGCCTTCTTCGTCGCCTTGATCCATCTGATTGTGAGAGGAGGCTAAAGAACGGCATGCTGAAAGGCCATCAAAGCTGGGTTTTCGAGGAGAAGCCCGTCATCGCATCCACCGCAACCGTCGTGGGCCCGTTTGAAGGCCAGGGGCCGCTTGCAAACGATTTTGACATCATCCACGGCAATCTGCATCTGGAACAGGATAGCTGGGAAAAAGCGGAACGGACCCTGCTGGAGGAAGCAGCCACAATCGCGATTGAACGGGCCAGCCTGACCAAGGAGGACATCCAGTTTTTTGTCGGCGGCGACCTGATGAACCAGATTACCAGCAGCAGCTTTGCCGCCCGCTCGCTGTCCATTCCGTATCTGGGCGTTTTTGGCGCTTGCTCCACTTCGATGGAAAGCCTGGCCATTGCTGCCCACATCGTCCATTCCAATGGCGCGCAGTACGTTCTGGCAGGCACATGCAGCCACAATGCCACTGCGGAAAAACAGTTCCGCTATCCGACCGAATACGGTTCGCAGAAACCGCCGACGGCACAGTTTACGGTAACCGGAGCGGGTGCAGCCGTACTGTCGCGTTCGGGAACGGGTCCGGTCATCGCCTCCGCCACCATCGGGCGGGTCATCGACATGGGTATCAAAGATCCGTTCAACATGGGAGCCGCCATGGCGCCGGCCGCCGTGGATACGATTGCCACCCATCTGCGCGACTTGCAGCTTGCGCCTGACCATTATGACCTGATCGTAACGGGCGATTTGGCCAAAGTCGGCTACGAGATCGCCTGCGAGCTGTTCATCAAGCACGACATTCCGCTGGGCCCCGGACGCTATCAGGATTGCGGCCTCTTGATTTACGACTTCAATAAGCAACAGGTGCAGGCCGGAGGAAGCGGCTGTGCCTGCTCAGCGGTTGTTACCTACGGGCATCTCATGCGGCGGATTCGCGCAGGGGAACTCAAACGCGTGCTTGTCGTCGCCACAGGCGCCCTGCTGTCTCCGCTATCCTATCAGCAGGGCGAATCGATTCCCTGCATCGCGCATGCCGTCGCGATTGAAGCCCCGCCGCAGCAAGCAGCCGCAGAGAGGAAGTGAGTGAGCATCATGATGCAATGGGTGGAAATCGTTTTGCGCTGCCTGGGCACGTTCGTCGTGCTTTACGCATTCACCCGCATTTTGGGCAAAAAACAGATTTCGCAGCTGACTTTTTTTGAATATATTTTGGGGATAACGCTCGGGGAGTTGGCCGGCTTCATCTCCACCGACCTCGAAAACCATTACCTGGTCGGATTGACCGCCTTGTGCATCTGGTTTCTGGTGCCGTACAGCATCGAACTGCTTACCCTCAAAAGCCTGAAACTGCGGCAACTGCTGGAGGGCAAACCCCGGGTATTGATCAAGGAAGGCAAAATCATGGAAGACAATCTCAAAAAAGAACGGCTCACGGCCGATGAACTGATGGAACAACTGCGTGGCAAAAACGTCTTTCGCACTGCCGACGTCGAATTTGCGGTCATGGAAACCAACGGTGATCTCAGCGTGCTGCTCAAAAAAGACAAGCAACCGCTGACACCCGGTGACATGGGCATCAAAACCGTCAACGAAGCCGAACCGCAAATCGTCATCATCGACGGCAACATCATGGACGAAGGGCTGGCGGATCTGGGCCTGAGCCGGGGATGGCTCCTGGCGGAGCTTGAAAAAATCGGCGTCAAGCTCGAAAATGTGTTTCTGGGACAGGTTGACGCCTATCAGCAGCTCTATGTGGATTTGTACGACGACAAGATCAAGGTGCCCTACCCGCAGGCCAAATCGCTGCTGATGGCTTCGTTAAAGAAAATCCAGGCAGACCTCGAACTGTTTGCCACCAGTACCCGGGATGCCGCCGCAAAAGCGATGTATGCAAACAACGCCCAACTCATGGAATCGATCATCACGCGCCTGTCTCCCATGATGCGGCAGTAGGTTCGATCCCCCGTGCAGTTCCCGCGCCGCACGAGGCCATCGGCGCCGGGGCGCCTCCAGCCGCCATGATGTCCGGCCTGATGACCGGCCGGCGCGGCGCTGGCATTTGCACGATGGTTCGGCGGATTGCGGCAATCCGCGCCTTCGTGCCAGAATGGACCAATGATGAGCGGAGGCTGAATGCAAGGATGGATTATGTTGTGCTTGACATCGAATTTAACGGCCGCAAATTTGCCAGCGATCTGCCGATGGAAGTGATCGAAATCGGAGCGGTCCGGCTGAATGCGGATCTGGCGCGATTGGACGAATTTGGCGCATTGGTCAAACCCGTCTATTTTTCGAAACTGAACAGCTTCATCCGCCAGAAAACCGGCATCGCCCAGGCAGATATCGACCAAGCGGACGGCTTTCCCGCAGTCGCAACCCGCTTCATCTCCTGGCTCAACCGCAGTGAATCGTTCCTGCTGGTCACCTGGGGCGGTGAAGATCTGAAGCGCATCGTGCTGGATACGCGCATGCACCGGATGGACGATGCATTCTGGATGGCAGCGCCTTATTACGACCTGCTCAAGGGCTATTTACGCTACAGGGGGATTGCAAATGACGTCAGCGTGGAAGCCGCCATGGCCGATCTTGGATTGCCGGTATCCGGCCATGCCCACCGGGCGCTGGAAGATGCGCGTATGACCGCCGAACTGTTCCGGCGCCTGTTTCCTTCCCTGGATCTGGACCGGACGCAGCATTACGTCGACACTTACTCCAATGCCAGGGAACGCCGCTTCGTGAAGAATGCCGCCAGGATTCAGGCAACACGGAAGACGCCCATGGATTGGAAGACATTGTCGGAGCAGGTGCTTGCGGGCAAGATCGATCTTGCTGATGCAAGAAAAGCAGCGGAATTGAAAACGTATTATGAAGCGGAACTCGCCAGCCGGAGAACGGGCGGCTCCAAACCGTCGTAACCATCTGTCGGCATGAAGCGGGCCCCCCTCCCCTCTGACGTCTGGACAGCATCATTTCCTGCTGTTTCTCATCGCCTTCACGAGCTTGACCCCGTCGATCCTTCCCTCCGCGAACTGGCGATAGGCCTCAGACTCCACCGGAATAAGCGCCAGCCGGCCCTCTGCGTTGAAATGAATGCCCCATCCGTATTTCTTGGGAAGCATCGAGGAGCGCAGACAGGCTTGCGGCTTCTGGAAAAACGCTGCTTTCAATTGTTCACCCCGGGTCTCCAATTCCGCTTCGGCAATCCCTTTGTGACGGACATGCGTTTCAAACAGCAACTCTTCTTGCGTATAGCGATAAGGATGCTCGGAAGCCAGTTCAAATTCGATGCGCGCCTTCGTTTTTCCCGTTTTCTTCTCCGGGGGCACCGTGGCTTGGGCAGCGGGACAATCCGGAGCCACCAGGATGAATGTGTCATAGTAATTCCAATCCTTCATAGAGATAGACGACCTCCTGCATGAATCATTCGATTGCATGTTCACTGGGTACCCCCAGCATTGGATCTCATCGCGCTGCCAGTTCCCCTGCAGTGTACCCGCCGATACCACTACACTAAACCCGCTGGTGTCCATGCAGTGTACTTTCGACACTACGTCACGACACCTACCAGTCCCCAACCTGCCATGTTATACTCTCGTTGATGAATACGTCGTTCGCCGTCCGGGAGCACCAATATCGGCCATCCCGGATGGCACCAAGGAGAATGGTAACGGATGAAACTGGCTTCCTGGAACGTCAACGGCTTGCGGGCCTGTGTCAACAAAGGCTTTCATGATTATTTCGCCGCCATCGATGCGGACCTGTTCTGCGTACAGGAAACGAAGTTGCAGCAAGGGCAGATTTCGCTCGATTTGGGTGAAGCCTATTCGCAATACTGGAATTATGCCGAGAAAAAAGGATATTCGGGGACAGCCGTATTTTCCAAACTGCAACCGCTGTCTGTCCGGTACGGGCTGGAAACGGACGGGGAACCGGAAGGACGGATCATTACACTGGAGTTCGAAAACTTCTATCTGGTCACCGTCTATACACCCAATGCCAAACGGGATCTGTCCCGGTTGCCTTACCGTCTGGAATGGGAAGACCGGTTCCGGTTGTATGTGCAACAACTGGATGACCGCAAACCGGTGATCATTTGTGGAGACTTGAACGTGGCGTTTGCGGAAATCGATATCAAAAATGCCCGCGCCAACCGGGGCAATTCGGGTTTTACGGATGAGGAAAGGGAAAAGATGTCCGCCCTGCTGGAGGCCGGATTCGTGGATACGTTCCGGTATCTGTATCCGGATCGGACGGATGCCTACACGTGGTGGTCCAACATGCCGAAAGTCCGCGAGCGCAACATCGGATGGCGAATTGATTACTTCCTCGTATCAGCCAGACTGGCGCCACGCATCATCGAAGCGGGAATCGATGCGCACATCATGGGGAGCGATCATTGTCCGATCACGCTGGAAATCGATTTGTGAACGAGAGGACCACTCGTTGAGACGCCAAGCAAATGCACATGCCCGGAGGTGCCGACGGGAAGTCGTGATGTGCATCATCCCTCGGCTCGCTCATCGGTCAAAAATGTCCGCTAGAAACGTTTTTGGCACTTTTTTCGATTCTGACGGTCAAAATTGTCCACCAGCGCACCAAATGAAGGAAAAAACACAAAATCTATGGTCTAACGGTCAAAAGTGTCCGCTTTTTTGCGAAATCGGGCGGCAAATCGCTGCTAACGGTCATGCATGTCCAGAAGCAGCGAAGTCTCCCCTTGACCGGAAGCCGCAGAACCGTCCGGCGTCAACCGGTCTTGCGCATTGCCGCGCAGCAGCGCCAGCGCCTTTTCCATTTTGCCGAGATAATCCGGCTCGCCACCGGAACACATGAACGTCACATGGCCGTGTCCGCGACCCGTCGGAATCCCGTAACGGTGAAGCAAGGCGGCCAGACGTTTGACCGTCCCCGCGCAGCCGTCCACGATGCCGATATGCGGAGGCAACACTTCCCGCAACAGTTCCTTATAGAAAGAGTAATGTGTGCAGCCCAGCACCACGATGCCATATTGACTCAAATCGTAATCGGCCAGTTTCTCCCGAAAATATTGTCCGATCACCTGCCGGTCAAATTGGAGCGATTCGCAATAGGTGACCAGTTCCGGCAGCGGCAGCGAATCGACAATGCCCCCTTCATCCACCCTGGACACCAATGCATAATATTTGGGCTGCTGGAGGGTCAGCGGCGTGGCAAACACCAGCACGCGCTTGCCTGTCGCCCGGTTCATTTCCACCGCCGGCTTGACCGCCGGCTCCATCCCCACAATCGGAAACGGATATCGTGACCGCAATTCATCGACAGCGATGCTGGTAGCGGTATTGCACGCCACGACAAGTGCATCGATCCCCGTCTGCACCATCTTTTCCACGACTTCCAGGACGTATGTCCTGACTTCTTCCTTCGTCTTGGTACCGTAAGGCACATGAAGCGTGTCCGCCATATATAGATAATTTTCGGCCGGCAGTTTGCGCAGCGCTTCCGCCAATACGGTCAATCCGCCAATGCCCGAATCCATAAAACCTATCGTCACGATTCATCGATTCCTTGCTTTTGCGTTGTTAGGATGGGACATCCTTAGCATACTGCGCCATTCGTCCGGCGGCAATACCCATTCCGCTGCAGAAGTCATCCCGCAAAACCGGTTTTGGCCTTTTAACTTTCTTTTTTGCGTTTATTTTGGCAATCCGGAAAATCAATGGCATTTTTTTCTTGACAAATCGAGTCAAGCGGGATAAATTGTGTATGGTTGTCACGACAATGAGAATCATTATCAATTTAAGCATGCAAGGAGTCAGGAAGATGAACAAACTGAAATTGCTGGTCATGGTGCTGGTTGCACTCGCACTTGCCGCTTGCGGCAAAACCGCTTCGAACAACGGTGGAGGAAACGCGGAAACGATCACTTACGAATCCCAAAACGGTCCGGTTGAGGTACCTGCCAATCCGCAGCGCGTCGTCGTGTTGGGCGCTTTTGCCGGCGATGTCCTCAAGCTGAACGTCAATCTGGTCGGTGTCGACCAATGGTCCAAACGCAATCCCCGCTTTGAAGAACAATTGAAGGATGTCGCCGTCGTTTCCGACGAAAATCTGGAGCAGATCATCGAACTTCAACCCGACCTGATCATTGGCTATGATAGCGCCAAAAATGTGGACCGCCTGAAACAGATCGCCCCGACTGTACTGTATACATATGGGAAGGTCGACTATCTGACGCAGCATCTGGAGATCGGCAAAGTGTTGAACAAGGAAAAAGAAGCGCAAGCCTGGATCGAAGACTTCAAGCAGCGCGCAGCCAAAGCCGGGGAAGAGATCAAGGCCAAAATCGGCGCAGACGCGACCGTCTCCGTCCTGGAAATTTACGACAAGCAGCTGTATGTATATGGCGACAATTGGGGCCGCGGCACCGAAGTGCTGTATCAGGCCATGGGCTTGCGGATGCCCGACAAAGTCAAAGAAATGACGGAAAAAGACGGTTATTACGCCTTGTCCAACGAAGTCATCACGGACTACATGGGCGATTACGTCATTCTCAGCAAATATCCCGAATCCGACAACTCGTTCCAAAATACGGACACATACAAAAATGCACCGGCTGTCAAAAACAACCGCGTATTCGAAGTCAATGGCAACGAGTTCCTGTTTAACGACGCATCGACATTGGATTATCAACTGGCGTTCTTCACCAAGTCGTTCCTGAACCCATAATTTTTGCGGAAAGAAAAGATGAATCCATGCGCCCTGTCCATCCATCCGTCTATTCTTATGTGCTGAAGCTTCTGGCGGGTGTGGCCGCGCTTGCGGCCATGTTCGCCATTTCCATGTTGGTTGGCGCAGCCGATGTGCGTGTTGATGAAGCATGGAAAGCCATCTTCACGCGCGATGACTCGGCCAATGTGACCATGCTCCGGGAATTGCGCTTGCCGCGTGAAATCGCGGCGATGCTGGTCGGCGCGGCACTGTCGGTCGGCGGTGCCATCATGCAGGGATTGACACGAAATCCGCTCGCTGAACCGGGCCTGCTCGGTTTGACGGCCGGTGCCAGCGCTGCGCTGTCCATCATGGCGGCGCTCTTTCCGGCTGCCGGGTATCTGGGCATTACCGCCGCCTGTTTTGTCGGAGCGGCCATCGGCTCTTTGCTCGTCATCGGCCTGGGCACGTTGAGGCGGGGCGGGCTGTCGCCGTTGCGACTCGTGCTCGCCGGCGCAGCAATTTCCGCCTTTCTGTTTGCATTTGCAGACGGTCTCGGCCTCGCCTTCAAAGTCAGCAAAAATATTACGCAGTGGACAGCCGGCGGCTTGATCGGCACTTCCTGGGAGCAAGTCCGGACCATCGCGCCGATTGTGGTCGTTGGCCTCACCGTCGCGATCCTGTTTTCCCGGCACCTGACCATCCTCAGCCTGAATGAAGAGGTGGCGACAGGCTTGGGATTGGGAACGGGTCTGGTCAAAACCGTATTGCATCTGCTCGTCATTCTGCTGGCCGGCGCATCCGTCGCGCTGGTCGGACAGATCGCCTTCATCGGCCTCATGGTGCCGCATCTGGTCCGCGCCATGTTTGGACCGGATTACCGCTCCATTATCCCGATTTCGGCGATCTGGGGCGCAACCCTGATGCTGCTGGCAGACACGCTCGCACGCACGATCAGCGCCCCCTATGAAGTTCCCGTCATTGCCATCGTGGCGATGATGGGCCTGCCGTTTTTCCTGTTCGTTGTGCGCAAAGGGGTAGGATCACACTGATGGAGCAACTCGCATTGGCCAAAAAAACACGTCTGCTGCTCATCGCGCTCTCCGGACTGATATTGATCACGGGGATCATCGGCATGGGCATCGGCTATGCTTCGCTGTCATTCGACCGGCTGCTGCCGACGCTGCTGGGGTACGGCACGTTCAACGAAACGTTCGTCCTGTATGACATCCGGTTGCCGCGCATCGCCGTCACCCTGCTATCGGGCATGGCGCTGGCGCTTTCCGGCGCCATCCTGCAACACATGACCCGCAACGATCTGGCCGATCCCGGCATCGTCGGGATCAATGCCGGCGCCGGCATCGCGATTGCCGTCTACTTCCTGTTCTTCCCGATCGATACGGGGGCGTTCGTGTATTTGCTGCCCGCCGTCGGTTTCATCGGTGCGCTGCTGACGGCCTGCGCCATTTACGCGTGCGCTTACAGCAAGACCCATGGCCTGCAGCCGATCCGGCTGGTGCTGGTCGGCGTCGGCTTTTCATTGGCCCTGTCGGGAGCGATGGTCGTGCTCATTTCTGCCGCTGAACCTTTCAAAGTCGATTTTATCGCCAGGTGGCTGGCGGGCAGCATCTGGGGGACGAGCTGGCCTTTTGTCTTTACCCTGCTCCCCTGGCTGCTTGCGCTCGTTCCGCTGGCCCTGTACAAGGCCCACACGCTGAATTTGCTGACCCTGAAGGACGACGTTACGGTCGGCGTAGGCGTCGAGCTCGGCCGGGAACGCGCCGTGCTGCTGCTCATCGCCGTAGCGCTGGCTGCTTCCGCCGTTTCCGTGACGGGAGGCATCTCCTTTATCGGCCTCATGGCTCCGCATATGGCCAAGGCGCTCGTCGGTCCCCGCAGCCAATCCTCCCTGCCCCTGTCGATCCTGCTGGGCGGATGGATGCTGATGCTGGCGGATTTGATCGGCCGCAACATCGTGCCCCCCGAAGGAGTGCCGGCCGGCATTGTCGCCGCATTCATCGGGGCTCCGTATTTCATTTATTTGCTGCTGCGCAAGTAAGTGAATGTAAAATGTTTGTGGGCAGGCTCCTTGATTGGTTCATCGTTGACATCGGAAGACTGATTTGATATTTTTGAAAAAATCAAAATAATGGAAAGTCGTGGGGAGGCAGACGATGCAATTGGCTGGGCAAAACATGGACCACTCCGGACAATACTTGAAAGAAGCGGTGAAAATATACAAATCGCTGGGCGAACCGACCCGGCTGAATATCGTTTTGCTGTTATCCCGGTACGGCAACTTGAGCTGTTCCGAAATCGGCGAGCGGCTGAACGTGGCGTCGGGCTCCACGTTGTCGCATCATCTGAAGCAACTGGCCGACTGCGGTTTGATCGAACTTTCGCACAAGGAAGGGACGTACCACTTTTATCGGGTGCGGGAAGAAGTGGTTCTGCGTTATGTACCGCCAGATCTCCAAACTTTTTTTGCGCAATAATTTTTTTCTTAATAATTCGATACATATAGAAATATAAAACTATGGAGGGAGCAGACAATGAAACGAAGATTCACGATTTCCATGCTGGCTTTTGGCGGTTTTTTGGTAGGAACGGCCGAGATGATGGTTGCCGGCATACTGGACATGGTGGCCGACGATTTGCACGTTTCGGTCGGTTTGGCGGGCCAATCGGTCACCATGTATGCACTGGTGTTCGCAGTCGGAACCCCGGTTCTGATCGCCGCCGCTTCCCGACTCGAACGCAAAACGCTGCTGTTGTCCGCCTTCGCCATCTTTATCGCGGGAAACGTCCTTGCCTGCCTGAGCGCTTCGTTCTGGTGGTTCATGTTTTCACGGGCCGTGCTGGCGGCGAGCGCCGGAATCATCGTTGTCGTCTCGCTGACCGTCGGATCCCGTCTCGCTTCTCCGGATCAACGCGGCAGCGCCATCGGAACCGTGATTATGGGGTTCAGCCTCTCCCTCGTGCTGGGGGTACCGCTCGGCGCGCTGATCGGAGACGAATACGGCTGGAAAATGAATTTCGCCTTGCTGGCGGCGCTCGCCTTCCTGCTGTGGATCGCCCTTTGGAAGCTCATTCCTTCCATCGGCGCCGACGAATCCGTGCCGCTCAAAAAACAGCTTTCCGCGCTTCGGAACCGGAAAACGGTCAGCGCTTTGTTCGTCACGTTTTTCTGGATCATGGGATATCAGCTGGTTTTCACCTTTGTGTCTCCGTTTTTGCGGACTTCAGCCGGGATCGATACGGCGATGGTCAGCACGGCACTTTTGGTGTGCGGTCTGTTTTCGGTGGCAGGTTCGCGTTTCGGTGGATTCGGAGCCGACCGATGGGGAAGTGTCCGCACCATTTTGTTCAGTTTGGCGGTGCATGCCGGCGCGTTGTTGGCACTGCCTTTCACATCCGCCAGTGTGGTGGGCGCGCTGGTGACGCTGGCGGTATGGTTTGGAGCGGCTTGGACGACTACGCCGGCGCAGCAGTATTATCTCGTCTCCATCTCGCCGAAAAACACCGATTTTGTCCTGAGCTTGAACAATGCCGTGCTGCAGCTGGGCATCGCGGTCGGAGCGGCCGTCGGCGGCGTGGTCGTTCAACTCTCGTCGGTCCGTCAGCTCGGTTGGGTGGGGGCCGTCGTCGAAGGGCTCGGATTTTTGGCAGCAGTGTACTCCTTTTCGCGGAAAAATCCAGCGGGACGGCCGTGAGTGTATTGCAAGCCTGCCCGCAATTGCATGACACACACCGCAAATAACGGCAACTCGCATTGCTTCGCCTCGTCGTCTACAATGGAATTATATTTGCGCCAAATTGTTCACGATGGAGGTTGAAGCGAGCCGTTATGCAAGAGAAAGTCAGCACCGGATTGCGGGGCTTTGACCCGGTCATCGACATGCTCCGCCTGGGCGACAATGTCGTCTGGCAGGTTGACGATGTTTCCCATTACAAGCATGTCGTCGATCCGTTTGTCGCCCAGGCCAAAAAAGACGGGCGCAAACTCGTCTATGTCCGTTTCGGCAGTCATCCTCCCCTGTTTCGGGACGATCCCGACACCGCCATCTGTCATCTCGATCCCACGGCAGGCTTCGAGAGCTTCTCAACGGCCATCCATCGTCTGGTCGCCGATTCCGGCCGCAAGACGTTTTATGTATTCGATTGCCTGACCGATTTGCTCAACCACTGGCACTCCGATCTGATGATCGGCAATTTCTTCATGATCGCATGTCCTTACCTGTATGAACTGGACACGATCGCCTATTTCGCCATCATCCGCAATGTCCATACCTACAGCACCATTGCCGGGATTCGCGAGACGACCCAATTGCTCCTGGATCTGTACCGGATTGAAGGTAACGACTACATTCACCCGCTCAAGGTATGGCAGCGATATTCCCCCACGATGTTTTTCCCGCATCTCATCCGGGATCAGGAAGCGATATCCATTACAGCCAGCGCCGAAGCCGCCGCGCTGTTCTCCAGCATCACCCGTCACCAGGAACGGCTGGATTATTGGGATGTCCTGTTCCAGCAAGCCCGTGACACGCTCAAGGAGGACCCCGAACGGCAGGAAGCCGCCAAACGGATGCTCATGTCCATGATGATCGGCCGGGAATCCAGAATGTTCGAGTTGTGCGACCGGTATTTCACGCTGCAGGACATTTTGAATATCGCGGACCGGGAAGTGGGAACCGGCTTCATCGGCGGCAAGAGTGTCGGCATGCTGCTCGCCCGGAAAATTCTGGAGCACGAGGGAGGCGGTCGCTTCACGCCCTATCTGGAACCGCACGATTCGTTCTACCTGGGTTCGGACGTGTATTACACGTATGTGGTACAAAACGGCTGGTGGAAATTGCGACTTGAGCAAAAAACGCCGGAAGGCTATTTTGCGCTGGCACCGGAACTGAAGGAGAAGCTGCTTCACGGCAAATTCCCGGCCAACCTGCGCGAGAAATTCGTCCAGGTGCTGGAGTATTTCGGCCAATCCCCGATCATTGTCCGCTCCAGTTCCCTCTTGGAGGACAATTTCGGCAACGCCTTCGCCGGCAAATACGAAAGCGTGTTTTGCGCGAACCAGGGCACGCCCGAAGAGCGGTACGAGGCATTCGAGCAGGCCATCCGTATCGTCTACGCCAGCACGATGAACGAAGATGCCCTGAACTACCGGTTGAACCGGGGGTTGGCGGAACAGGACGAACAGATGGCCATATTGGTGCAACGCGTTTCGGGAGACTATTATGGGGACAACTTTTTTCCCCACCTGGCCGGCGTCGGCAATTCGTCCAACCTGTACGTATGGGACCCCGGCATTGATGCGGATGCGGGCATGCTCCGCCTCGTGTTCGGCCTCGGCACGCGGGCCGTTGACCGGACGGTCGGCGATTATGCGCGCATCGTGACGCTGGACAATCCCGAGCGCTTACCCCCGATCCATGCCGAAGACCGGATGAAATATTCCCAACGCTACGTCGATGTCATTTCGCTGCGGGACCGGAAACTGACCACCAAACGATTGGAAGACGTGCTGCATGATGACATCAAGACCGACAAATCACTGTTTGCCACAGTGGACGAAAAGGCCGCGCAACGGCTGAGGGAACTGGGGTATGCCTCGCACATGGCCCCGCATCTGCTCGATTTCAGGCGGCTATTAAGCCGAACGGCGTTTCCGGCATTGATGCGGGAGATGCTGGCGCTGCTGTCCAGGGTCTACGAGTATCCGGTCGATATTGAATTCACGGCCAATTTCGGCAGCGGGGACGACCATGCGTTCAAAGTCAATTTGCTGCAATGCCGCCCCCTTCAGACAAGAGGCATCGGACCTTCGGTCCAAATGCCGAAACCCGAAGACATCCGGACGTGCCTGTTTGCGTCAACCGGCAACTTCATGGGCGGCAATGTCCGGCTGGCGTTTGACCGCGCGGTGGTCGTGCGCACGGAAGCCTACATGCAGCTAAGTGAACAGGAAAAATATGCGGTCGCGAGGCTCATCGGCAAAATCAACGCGGCCCTGAAAGGCACATCTACGCTGCTGATCGGTCCGGGCAGATGGGGGACAACGACGCCGTCGCTTGGCGTTCCGGTGCATTTTACGGAGTTGTCCCACATGGCGGCGATTTGCGAAGTCGCTTCGGGCGAAGCCGGATTCATGCCGGAGTTGTCTTATGGCAGTCATTTCTTTCAGGATCTGGTGGAGACGGGGATTTTCTATGCGGCGATTTTCGAGGGGAATGCAGGCGTCCAATATGAACCGGCGTGTGTACTGGATCGAACCAATTTGCTGCCATCCCTCCTGCCCCAGGGGGCCCCGTACGCCGGAGTCATTCACATTGCGGACGTGAAGGGATTGGCGCTGTATTCGGACGTCATAACGCAGCAGGTCAGGTGCGGATTCTACCAATGACAAAAAAGGCCGAGCCATTCACACAGGCCAGTTTTAGACTGCCTGTACGTGATTGGGTCCGGCCTCTCGTCAGGACAAGAGTCCGCTCAGGGCAACACGTTGCCTGCGGCACGGAAAATGCCGTACCAGTCTTCGCGCGACAAATGGACTTCGCTGGCCTTGCAGCAATCACGAAGCCGCCCGATGTTCGTCGTGCCGATGACCGGCTGCATCCGCGCCGGATGGCGTAATAGCCAGGCGATGGCAATGGTCGTCTTGCTGACCCCGTGTTTTTCCGCGATTTCATCCAGTTTGCGGTTCAACTCCGGAAACGCGGGATTGTCCAAAAACACGCCCTGGAAAAAACCATATTGAAAAGGCGACCAGGGCTGGATCGTAATATCGTGCAACCTGCAATAGTCCAGAATGCCGCCATCGCGGTTGATCGCCGCTTCGTTTTCCATGTTCACATTGAACCCACTGGAAATCATGGTGGCATTGGTGATGCTCAGTTGCAACTGGTTGGCCACGATCGGCTGTCTGACATGCTTTTTCAGCAATGCGATCTGCATCGGATTCTGGTTGGACACGCCAAAATGGCGTACTTTGCCCGCACTTTCGAGACGATCGAACGCTTCCGCCACCTCTTCCGGTTCCATCAGCGTATCGGGACGGTGAAGCAGCAATACGTCCAGGTAGTCGGTCTTGAGCCGCTTCAGGATCCCGTCGACCGACGACAGGATATGTTCCCTGGAAAAATCGAACATGCCTTTGCGAATCCCGCATTTGGATTGCAGGATGATTTTCTCGCGGATCCGGGCGTTCATCCCGATGGCTTCCGCAAATATTTCCTCGCACGCTCCGCCCCCGTAAATATCGGCATGATCAAAAAAATGGGCCCCTTCTTCGATCGCCGTCCGGACAAAACGTTCCGCTTCGGATTTGCCCAGTTTGTTGATGCGCATGCAGCCGACGGCCACAACCGGTACATCCAGATTGCTGCTGCCCAGTTTGATCGTTCTCATTGCCATCCCCCCAACAGATTTCGCTCCCCGGTTCCCCATGATTGTACCAGAACAGGAAATCCCTGCATATTGCACGACTTTCCCGCATGCGATAGCCTTGCAGTTGTGTCGGCCGGGGTGACAATCAATTTGCGGAAGCGTATTGATCCAAAATCTGGTCCGGCGTTTGCGGCTTCGCAAAATGGAAACCCTGGGCGATATCGCAGTCCCAGTGCCTGAGCATTTCGGCCTGCCGGCTTGTTTCGATGCCTTCCGCAACGACCTGGATGTTCAGGCTATGCGCCATGTTGATGATCGTGCGAACCAGATTCTCGCTCTTCTCGTGCATGGTCATCTGCTCGATAAACGAACGGTCGATTTTCAGCTTGTCGATCTCCAGACGGTTGAGCTGGCTGAGCGAGCTGTATCCGGTGCCGAAATCGTCGATGCTTACCTGTATGCCCAGCGGCTTCAATGCCTGCAGCACCTGCTCCAGCTTGGCGACATCGGAAACGCAGCTTTCCGTAATCTCCAGTTCCAGCAGTTCGGGTGCCATGCCCGAGACGTTAAGCGCTTGCAATACGGAGTCTACAAAATCGTCCTCCTGGAATTGCCGCATGGCTATATTGACGGAAATCTTCATCGGGGCCATGCCTGCCTGCTGCCACCGGACATTTTGCATACAAGCCTCCTGCAGCACCCATTTGCCGATGGGGACGATCAAACTGCTCGTCTCTGCCACCGGTATAAACGCACTGGGCGGAATTCTGCCCTTGCGGGGATGGTTCAGGCGGATCAGTGCCTCCGTACCCGCGAGTTTGCCTGTCTCCATATGAAACTGCGGCTGATAATGCAGTTCGAACCAGCCCTGCTCCAGCGCATTATGGATATCGTTGATCATCGTCAGCCGGTCGATCGATTCTTTCTCCATAACCGGCTCGAACATCACGGCGCAATTCCGGTTGATTTTGGCATGATTCAGCGCAATGTCGGCCGCCTTCAGCAGCTTGTAGGATGTGAATCCGTGCTCCGGAAACATGGCGATGCCGATGCTGCAAGTGGAGTGGAAAGGGATCCCCATGAACGGGATCGGTTTGCGGAACTTTTCGAGAATTTCTCCGCTTCGCCGAATGGCTTCTTCTTTGTCCCCCACGTCCAGCAACAGCAGCGCAAATTCGTTGCCGCTCATCCGGACGCAATGGGAATGCGCATCCAGGTCTTCCGTGAGTCGTTTGGCTATTTCCTGGAGCAACAAATCGCCAAATTGGTAGCCGAAAGAATCGTTTACATGTTTGAACATGTCAAAATTGACGGACAACAAGCACCCTTTTTGCTTGTTCTGTTCGATCTGCTTGAACAACCGGAAAGCATGGCGGTCAAACCAGCTGCGGTTCGGTAATCCGGTCAATGCGTCATAATAGGCCAGTCTTTCCAGTTCCCGTTCGTGGCGCTTGCGTGCAGAAATGTTCCGGAAAATGGCCAGCACCGCGGGCCTGCGCTCATACTTGATGGGCATGCCGGTCACTTCTACGTCGACCAACTCCCGCTTCGCATTGTACACTTGAATTTCAAACGGCGCAGCCTGTTTCCCGACTTCAAACATCTGCCGGATGTGTTCTTACAGCACTTCGTGATAGTCCGGATGAACGAATTGGTGAAAGGACTGTCCGATCACCATTTCTTCCGGCATCCCCATTTGTTTGAGACCCGCATCATTGATGAAAACAATCTTGTTGTCTGCATAGATCACAATGGTGTCAAAAGAAAGATTGATCAGCCGATGATACCGATGGGCAATTTCTTTCAGATGCTCTATCGCATTCAGATCCATGCGATTCACTCCCGATTGCCGAACCTTTTATCAAACATAATTCGATAAAAAACGCGATAAACCTTCAAAATATGCAAGTCTCATGATCAGCCGGTTTGGCCCAAACGCATAAAGTCATTAACGGAAAAAAGCCGTTCACCCGGTGAAGTGAATTCGGCTTTGGGGAAATGGGAAACCAGGCGGCGATCGTCTATCCCGCTTTGTTTTGACGCTGTTGTCTTTCTTCATGCAGTAGTTGCTTCAATGCTTGTACTTCCTGTTTCAGCAATTCCAAATCCGTTTCGCCCGCGGCTTAGCCCGTTGCCGTATCGGCTTCGCGATTGCTTTGCCGGGAAAGCATCGACGCATTGTTGACGATTTCCCCCACGACCAGATTCAGCATGATAAACATGGCAATCAGGATAAATATTCGCCCAGTCAACAAAGGTCACGATCTGGAACAAGGTCACCAGGGAACGAGACAAATTGCCGAAATAGTCCGGAGACACCGAAGCATGAAACGTCGTGCCGATGACAGCGTAAATGTAAAACACGATGCACATGAGCAGCGCAATGCTGCTGATGGACGGAACAGCCATGAACAGCGAGATCACGATTCTTTGTGCCCATTGCCCCAAGCCCTGCCGCCTGGGTCAGCCCTCCACCCGGGACAGCGCTTTCGACAGTCCTGTGCGTCCGGATGCCACATCATCCACCAGTGATGCAAACATGTTCAGCATCGTTTCGAACAGCTGGATGACAGCCAGCGTCTCTTCTTCCGGAATCCGGTTGCTGCCGGATACGCAATGCACGTACCTGTAGCAGACTTCATCGTTCTGCAGATTGAAATGGCCGATGGCTAGCTTGCCATTGATCGCCGCCAACAGCCTGGCTACCGATTCCTTCGTATTTCCATTCCATTCAACCGGTACGGTCGCGTAGATTTGCAACAGGTCGATACCGCCCAAATCGTCCTCATCCAGCGGAACAAAGCTCAGTTGCAGGTAGCGGTCCCGCTGGCGTTCGTCTTTCACCAGCGGAAGCACCAGTACCGAAATCGGCAGTTCTTCCGAACGTTCCAGCATCTGCGTCGTTATGCCCGCATTGGTCAAATACTGCTGAATAAAGCCCAACTGGGCATCCTGTCGCGCCAACGTCACTGGGTCCATCTATCGCTTCCTCCTTGCACCGCCCGGTCGGCGCATGTGTTTGGCTGTTGCATCATTCGCGTGCAGCCATATTTTTGACCAGCAATTCACGCTGCTTGTCCAATTTGCCGTTCAAGCGGAACAATTCATGCAGGCTGGTACCCGTTGCAGTGATGTATTTCTGCACGCGCTCATATTGCTTGATCGTTTTCTCATCCTGGGAGTAATCCGGCAATTCGGCGATCATTTCCAGGATCATGTTGGCCTGCCTGATCCTTTTGGCCTGTTTGTTCTCCGTCGATTTTTCCGCATTGAAGATGGTCCGGAATACACTGCTCTTTCCTTCTTTTTCGGCTTTGGCCGCCCGGTCGCGTCCCGCCTGCTTGATCCTGCGGAAGATGCTCATGGATGCACCGACACCCGAGGCCACCGCCTTGAGCGGGATGCCCACCGTTGCGCCGGCACCGGAGAGCGTGGCAATGTCGCCTGCGATATTCATCATCTCCAGCCCGATCTGGATGCCGCCGCGCACCAGCCGCTTGCGGTTGATGGCATTCATCTCGCTGGACAGCTGGTAGTCCTCGATCGCCTGCAGTTCTTCTTTTTCTTTGTCGTTCAAATTCTGCCGTTTTCCGTTCAGTTCATCATAACGATCATCAAGCGCCTTCTTTTTGAGCTTTCCATTGTCGAAGAAGGCCGGATATTTCGTGCGAAGCTGCGATTCGGACTCTTTTTCGATGCCGTCCATCTCTTTCTTGGACATATACGCCTTGATCATATTATAGACTTTCAGCGTAATGGAAATGCCGCTAACCGCGATGCTGAGCCCCGGAATGGCCTGTGACAGATTGCCTGCGCTCTTGCCGATAATATCATAGATCGACTTGGCCGCCTCCACGCTGGATTGAGCCGTTTCCAGCATGTGTTGTATCGTCGCTGCACCGCCCTGAACGGCTTCGTCCAGGGTCGCGCCCTCGTCGCTGAACACCTTTTTCATCAGGTCGTAGATATCCTTGACTGCAAAAAAGGCGCTCTTGACGGCATTGAACGCATCACCGACCGAACCGCTCCAATCGCTGACGCCGCCCGCCTTGTCCAGTTCGTTGCCGTCCAGTTTGCCGGCATCGTCCACCACGCCGGACATGCCGCCGATAAAATTGTTGATGCCGCTGGCCGTATCGATGACGCCTTCCGCCGTATCAAAATTCCGTTCGCTTTCATCCTTTTGCGGGTCCGTCTGGGCCTTGTAAATTTTCTTGATGCCCATCAGGCCTTCTATGACCGGATTCACGATGGACATTGGCGCGTTCATGGCGCCTGCAACCGCAGACTTGTGCTCCAGCGTTTCCTTTTCACCGGCCTTGTCCGCTTTGTCCTTGAGTTCGTCCAGCAAATCGTCAAACGAATCTTTGGCGCCTTCGGGGCCGGTGCCCAACATCTCTCCGACTTCCCCGGCAACTCCCAGACTGCCTTCGTCATCGTCATCTTCGGGCGCCCTGCCAATTTCGCCGAACGCTTTCCGGTTGTTTTGCTCCTTCTCCTCACTCAGCTTGCTTTTCAGTCCTGAGAGAGCACCATATTGCAATTTGGTCTTGCGGATGAATCCTTTTTTCTGGCCGAACTCGACCATCCGCCATTTTCCGGTTTCATCGTCAGTTCCCAAATCTTCAATCTCTTGATTGTTTTTGATTTTGGGTCCAATCTTCTCTTTTTCATTGACTTTGTATACCTTTTTGCCCGAACTCGCATCCTCGGTAAAACCGCGCATGTGTGCGCCAAATAACGCATCGAGTTTGGCAGGTTTCATCTGGATGGCCGCCTGATTGCCGATGAGGCTTTGCATTTGCAAAACAGACGGAAGCCCCTGCAACCCCATGGCAGCCCTGCCTGCCGCAGGACCTGAAAATTGCCGGGCAGTAGAATGAGAGGACTGTGCCTGAGCCCTGACCCGATGCGTCATCTGTAAGACCTCCACATCAACGAAGCGGGAATAATAATCTTGCAAGTGGAGCAAAAAAAAGGGCAATCGATATTTCTAAATATGCTATTTGGTAAATAATTTTATCAGAAAATTTATCCAATTTACATGACAAATGATGGAAAGAAAGGTTATCCCGACGTGATGTCCTGCCGATAGATGGTCGACTGGTTCCGTCCGTTCCGTTTGGATGCATACAGCGCTTCATCCGCCTGGTGCAACAACTGCTGGAGCGTTGCTTCCGGCTGCCCGGCCGTCTCCGCAATGCCGAAGCTGGAAGTGACGGCAATACGCTTGTTGTCGACCTGCAAGGGCTGCGATGCGATCTCCCGGCGGATTTGTTCGATCAGCACCTGTGCCTCCAGAGCCGTATGCCCCCGCAGTGCCAGCACAAACTCCTCGCCGCCATAACGCGCGAACAGCATGTCTCCGCGCAACATCGTTTTACAAACTTGTACGACACGGACGAGTACCTGATCGCCGATATAATGCCCAAATGTATCATTGACCCGTTTGAAGTGGTCGATATCAAACAACACGATGGTAAAGGGAGAACCTTTGCTCTTCGATTCTTCGAAATAGCGTTCGCATTGTTCAAAAAAAGCCCGCCGGTTATAGATCCTGGTCAAATCATCATAATAGGCGAGCTGTTCCAGGCGAAACTGCAGCCGCTTGAGTTCCGTCATATCCGTAAAAATGATCAACAGTCCCGCCCTGCGGTTGCCAACCGGCTGTACCGGCGAAAGCCGGACCTGGTAAATGTGCGAATCCGTGTTCACAGTCCATTCCAATTGCTGCGTAAAACCGACCAAATCCGGATTGAACGGCAAATCAACGCCAAACAGCGTCTTCCACACTTGCTCCAGATGTTGTCCATACATGGTACGATTCAAGGCGGGAAACATTTTTTGGCACGCCAGATTGTATTCGACCAGCCGGTTCGAATCTCCCACGACCAGCACGCCATCACTTATGCTGTGAAAAATCGTTTCCTTGGCGATCGGAATGATGGTCAGCATTCGGGAAGAAACGATAGCCCACATGAACAAAATGGAGGAAACGCTTACAACCATGGGGACGGGATCGACGCCCTGCGGCGTGACGCCAACCAGATAGAGAAACGCGGTCACCATCGGAATCAATTGCGCGCCCATCAGCGAAATGAACTGCGGTCGATAGGAACGCGTCGTCTCCCGCCAGCGCTTGAACAGCAACAGCAGGGAAGCCAGCATGCAAATAAACGTGTAACACCCGTGGATCACATATCCGATGCCCACTTCGATTTCGTAGAACGGGACGCCAAGTTCCCCATGAACCCGATAGTCCTTGTAATGCCAGTGATGCCAGTCGTTCGTTGCGTTGAGCAACAAACTCAGCATCGGGATTATCAGCATGGAAGTGATTCGTCTGGCCGACAGTTTCATGCCCATATACTGCATGACAAACAGCAGCCCGAATGGCGGCGCAAACGGCATGCCAAAGTATTGCACGATGCTCCAGAAGCGCATTTGCGTCAATGTTTCGGATGTCAGGCTGAAAGCGTATCCAAAACAATAAATGGTCGTGGCAGCTGTACTCAGAACGAAGAAAGTGGCAATCTTCCCGTAATTATGCCGTTTGAACAACACGTAGCCGCAAAGAAAAAGATTGAGGACACCTGAAGTACATGCGAGCGTGATGTAGGTCGTCAAAGGTGAGTCCACTGTATACGAGTCCCTCTTGTATGCAATATATACCTATCGTAACAATTTCATCGGACTTATTCCACATCAAAATCAAAGTAGGTTGCAGGATAAGGTTCGGACTTCAGTACAAAATGCCACCATTCTTTGCTGTACGCCTGAAAGCCGTGCCGCTCCATGACCGTTCTCAGCAGTTTGCGATTCTCGCTTTGCGTTTTCGTGATGCCGCCGGAATTGTAGTGTGATATTTCATCCAGCAGATCAAAAGGACTGCCCATGTCCACCAATTCTCCCGTATTTCTGTCAACCAGCGTCAAATCGACCGTGCTGCCGCGGGAATGGCCCGATTTGCGCGCCAAATAGCCGCGCTCGAACAACGTGCGCTTGTCTTCGTTCGGATAGAACCATTCTTTCATCGCGGTATCTGCTTCATCCTTCGACCAGCGGACAAAATGCTGCACCGCTTTTTGCGGACGATAGGCGTCATAGATCAATAGACGGTATCCCATGCCGGCCAATTCCCCGCTTGCCGCCTGCAACGCTTCGGCCAACCGGATCGTGCCGATCGCCTGGGGGGCCAAATAGCCGTCAATGCGAGTACCAACGAAGTTGTATTCGCCCACATAACGAATTTCGAATAATGCATCCGGAACCGCCTCATCCAGGTATACGAATCCTTCCGGCAATTGCCGTTTTTTCGCTGCCTGTGTCCCTGCTTGCGGCAAATCCGGCGGTGCGCCCGCCTGCTGCGAGTCCGGGGCTGGCTGCCGGGATTCAGGCACCGGTTGCGGCGAGTCCGATACCCGCAGGGTCGAATCCTGCATCGGTTGCTTTAAGTCTGGCACGCGCTGTGGCGATTGCAGCATCGGTTCCGGATGTTGAACGGCTTGCGGCAAATCCGCAGCTTCATTGGCAGCATGCAAGGCACAGGCATCCAGGATGGTCAGCAAACCGGTTATCCACAATGCCACTGCCATGCGCTGAACCATGAAACGTTGCATCTTTGCTGCACCTCCGCCACAGCTCATCCGGCCATGGGATCATCTGCATACACAGGATCAGGATTTTCCTGCGTAGAACAGCAAATAATCTTTCATATGGCCGCTCCAATAGGCGCCATCATGCGCCCCCGGATTCAAATGGTATTCGGAGCGGACGTTTTTGCGCTTCAGTTTGGCATCCAGCGCTGCCGCCCCCTCGTAAAAAGCATAGTAGTCTTCGTCCCCGCAGTCCAGATACACCGATAGCCGGGACAGATCGGCGGTATCCGCCAGATAATAGGGATCCCTCTGTTTGCGAATTTCTTCCGTCGGATAGAGCCGGTATTTGAGCCCGCTCGTCTTTGACCAATCATCCATGAACAAGGCCGGGCTATGTCCGCCCACCTTGCTGAACAATTCTGGATGCAAAAAGGCGTTATGCAGCGCCGCCCATCCTCCCATGGACAAGCCGCCGATATATCTGCCTTCCGCCGAAGCAATCGTGCTGAAATGCCCGTCAACATATTCAATGATGTCCTTGACGATATAGTCGCTATAGTTTTGTCCGCCGCCGGCATTAAAGCCGTAGCTGATATCAATTTGCGGCGTCACGATGATCAGCGGATCGATCAACCCTTCCCGGATCAGCTCGTCGGCGGTCTGGTCGGCGCCCAGGCCCGGTAGCCAGTTGTCTTCGTCTCCCCCATAACCATGATACAAATACAGAACGGGGTAACGGTTCGTTTCTTCATAATCCGGGGGCAAATAAATATTGAAGTTCATATTGCGATCCAATGATTTGCTGTAAAACGTAATTTTCTGCACATGAGGCGATGTTGACAACACTTTCGAACGAACGGCGGACAATCCGTCTTTGCCGCTTGCCGGTACGGACTGCTTTCCGCCGCCGCACCCCGGCACAAACGTGCATAGCAGCACTGCCGACACAACAATCCATAACCCCTTGAACGCCATTGGCAAACCCCTTTGTCCCTGCATTTATTAAAAATCAGTATACAATACCAATGAGTGGCAATCACTTGTTTTTTTGTGGCGCACCATCGTTCTTCCGGTGGTCGTTATGAACCTTTGGTAGCGGTCAATCGTTTCTTCATTGACTGGGAATATCAAAGTTCCGTATAGGGGGATCAAGGATGCGAGAAATGGATGCGCGCATGAAGATGACCAAAACCGTGGCCCTGGCATTGTTCGCCGGAGCATTGTTCACTGCTTGCGCAGTCGATCCCCCGCCTCAAGCAGCCCCATTTCCGGATAACGCCTCCGATCCGCTTGCGATCCCTGATCGCCATGAGCCTCCCGGTGCATTGGAAACACTGCCTTCCTTGGAAAGCGCGGAATCCCGCCTGCTGGCTTCAATTCCGTAAAGGGGAATATATTTATATGCGATGGACAACGGCATCCGATTGAAAGCAGACACCCGCGAAAAGGATTATGATTGGGTACATGGGACACCAAGAGAAATTCCACCGGCTTTGCAGATCGGAGACTACGACGGCGATGGACAAGAAGAACTGGCGATTCTGCTGTATTCCGGATCGGGGACGGGCATAAGCATCTACGATTTGTATATCGTCGCCCTTGAAGGACCGGGTGGAGAGATACTTGCGGCACGGCATTTTGACAAGGAGTCCTATCTTCGCCAATTGCAGCAGGCGATCGATTTCCAGACCCGCGATGATGATGGTGTACTGACGGCCGAAATCACAGTTGGAAACAAGGCCACCGGGTTGGACATGACGTCGTTTCCCCTGGACGAACTGGGCCCCATTTATGGCATGCCCATTTTGGGCAACATCGTCCATTTCGGGGCGGATGCGGCAGGATTGCATGCGTCATTCGGCGTCGGCGTTGCGTTTGAAAAAGCCTTCTCTCCGCAATACATCGGTATGATCCATGCTGATGTTGATTTTCAGGGCCATGATTTTCAATTGGTGAACATGCATTTCGAACCGTATCCGGAATTTGAACGGCAACAACCTTGAAAAAAGGAACTTCGCCGTCCCGCACAATGAAATCCGCAGCCCCGGACCCCTCCGGAAACTGCGGATTTCTGCTTTTGCCATGCGGATGCGTCCCTATTGCAAAATCGTTTCGATGCGTGCCAGCACCTCTTCGCTCAACACGATGCCCGAAGCTTTCACATTTTCCTCCACCTGTTCAGGCCGGCTGGCGCCAATCAGTGCACTGGCCACGTTGGGCTGACGCAGCACCCAGGCCAGCGCCAGATTGCCGACGGAAATACCCAGTTCGGCGGCAACCCCTTCAAGCGCCTTCACTTTGGCAATTTTTTCTTCCGTAATTCCTTTTCGAACCCAATCCAGTTTGGCAGCTCTGCTGTCCTGCGGAATGTTGTCCACTGAAGTGTATTTGCCCGTCAGCAGCCCTTGCGCCAGCGGCGAGAACACGACCTGTCCGATGCCGTGGCGTTCGCTGAGCGGAATCACCTCTTTCTCGATGTACCGTTCAAACATGTTGTATTTGGGCTGATTCACCACGATGCGATCCAGCAAATAGCGATCTGCGACGCCAAGCGCCTCGGCGATCTGGGAGGCTTGCCATTCGCTTACCCCGACATACAGCACTTTGCCCTGGCGGATCAGATCGTCAATCGCCCGCAATGTCTCATACAGCGGCGTCTCCGGATCATGCCGGTGACAGTAGAAAATATCGACGTAATCATGGCCAAGGCGCTTCAAACTGGCATGTGCCTGTTCCATCACGTGCTTGCGTGACAAGCCGCGATCGTTCGGACCGTCACCCATCGGCCAAAATGCCTTCGTTGCCAATACATACGATTCGCGGGGGTAGGATTTCAGCACCCTGCCTACCAATTCTTCCGCAGCGCCCCGCTCGTATACGTTTGCCGTATCAAAGAAATTGATTCCGAGATCGTAGGCGGTACGAATCGATTTTTCCGCATTTTCGCGTTCGACGTAACCTCCGTATGTAAGCCAACTGCCCAGGCTGATTTCGCTGACTTTCAGGCCGCTGCCACCCAGCCTTCTGTACTGCATGCCATAACCTCCTTTATTTTCCTGACAAATCAATTACATTTTAAAAGAGTTAATATATAATTTGAACTAGTAAATAGCAATTTGCAACTGCAAATCGATGCAAGGCCGTTCGCATTTCAAATCAATGGAGGAGGGTATCCCCATCATGAAGCCAGGGTATCATCGAGTCTTGCAATTCGTTCTTGCCATTGTCTTGTTTGCAGGTGCCGGCACGTTCAATCTGGGCACAGCGCATGCGGAAATCAGCAGGGCGTTTTGGCTCAAAAATTTGATTACGCTTCCATATGCGGATTACGATGTTGCCGAGGCTGACAAGATGGTTGACAGTCTGTTGAAAATCAATCCTTCGATTCTGGAAAGCCTGGTTTACGAAGGTGTGGAAATCAGACTGGTGAACGGCCCCATTACGAATGAACCGGAATATGCCTACTTGAAGGGCGTTACGCCGAGAGGCTGGGAGTCAACGGGACTCACCTGGGACGACGTGCCCGGCGCTGGCGGCAACCCGACGATCATCCGGATCGGCTACAGTGAAAAGGGCAACGGACACGGCGCTTATAATCTGGAGTTGCACGAAACGTTCCATGCGATTGATTCCTATGTTTTTAATGATATTTCGCAAGGCCGCCCGTTTTATTCCATTTTTTTGAAAGAAGCCGACAACCTGTTCGCTGGCAATCAATATCAGGAAGTCTATCCGGAAGAATATTTTGCCGAAGTCGCAGCCATGTATCTATTGAATGATACGACCAGAAACCTGTTGAAGTCGAAAGCGCCGGAAACCTATGCGTTTATCCAAAATCTGTTTGCCAATCATACGGCCATGCCGGAATCGATCTACGAACTGGACGGTCACTGGGCCCAGAAAGATTTGGAGCGGCTCTACTCCCTGCGCATTCTGAGCGGGTTTTCGGACGGGACAATCCGTCCCGATGCGAATGTCAGCCGGGAACAGTTCGCCAAATTGCTGATTGAAGCGTTGGGGGTTTCCTTCGCCGGAACCGGAAGCGCCGTATTTCGGGATGTCCCCCTGGATTCCTGGTCGGCTCCCTATATCCTGACAGCCGTAAATAGCGGGATCATCGATCCGAAGGAATATGCAGGCGGCCGATTCGAACCCGCCAAGCCGCTGACGCGTGCCGAAATGGCCACATGGGTCGCCAGGGCAATGCAATTGACGCCGGATGAATCGGCCCTCCGGTTCGCTGACAGCAATGCGATTGTGAATCATCGCGGTTGGATCGGCGCATCGGTGAAGACGGGAATCATCAGCGGCATGCCCAACAACCTGTTTGTGCCCGATGGCCTCGTAACACGCGCGCAAGCGGCCGCCGTTTTGAACCGGATGTTGAACCATTGATGCTCGTTCATTCACCAGCACGGCCGGTATCAACCGGTCGCTTCTTTCGTCCATCGCGTCCGACGCGTCTGAAGACTGCAATGGCGGCAACCCCGGTCGCGGCGGCCGAGGTTCGTGGTTGTGTGACCGGGGTACGTAACTGCATAGGTACGACTGCCGAAGTTGCGTGACCGGAAGTTGTGGTGAACGGAAGTTGCGGTGAACGGAAGTTGCGGCGTGACTGATACATGATTGCGTGACCGAGGTTCGTGTTCGTGGACATTTTTGTCCGTTAGCGACGGTTTTGGCCTGTTTTTCCGATCTATCGGTCATTGATGACCATTAGGGCTACTGCTCCCTATGAAAACCGCTATTTTCGGACTCTAATGGACATTTTTGTCCGAAAATACGGCCATTTCCAATCAAAACGAACTCTAACGGTCATAGGTGTCCGAAAGTCCAGCCAATTTCGCTGTCAGATTCCCTCTAGCGGTCACGAATGTCGCAACAACAGCGTGGCGACCGAGATTCGCAACTGCAAATCCGATTACCTAATCTGTGACGGCCGAGATACCGCGTGCGACTGCTCAGTCACCACGTTCTGTCAAATGGCGGGTTCATCGTCTGCCAGATGACCTGCCGCAACTTCCTGCGCTGCCGTAAGATCGGTCATTCATAGCGAAAGGTTTTGACCGCGATTACCGCACCGATGCAGGCAAACAGGAGCAGCACAAGCATAGATTGCACGTCAACAATACCAACAAGCGCGTTTCTGCCGACAATGACCGCGTGCTCAAACGGGTTCAGCCTGCCAATCCATTGTATCCACCGGGGCGCATGCTCCAACGAATAAAACGCTGTGCTGATAAACATCATCGGAAAAGAAATGACGGTAGACATCATGTTCATCGTCCCTTCATCTTTGGCCCGGCTAGCAATGACATATCCAATGGAAGAAAAGCAAGCGGTTCCCACGATCAACAACCCCGCCAAAATCAAAATCCCCGTCACGCGAAACGCCATGCCGAACAATAAAGCCCCCGACAACAGCAACAATGCCGCAATCACCGCAAAAACCAGCAGACGGGCCATCATGGAACACAGGATGAATCTGGATACCGGCAACAAACTCAGCTTGAGCAGTTTGAATACCCCCCGCTTACGCTGAGTCATGGTCCAGAAACCCGACGTATTGATCGCCCCCATGGCAACACTGAGCAGCATGCTTCCAATGAGCAGATTGGCCCTGTAGTTTTCCGACTCATGATAGATCCCCAGCCCGATGAACAGCCCGAGCGGCAACAAAATCGACCAGACCAGCATATACGAATCTTTGTAGATGGATTTGGCCAGCAGCGAAAATACAACTTTCATCATTGTTGTTCCCTCCCCTTCTTGACCATGGAAGCAAATAGTTCATCCGGATCTTCCGTACCATGGGCGGCAAGCAACTCCTCCAGCGTACCTTCCTGGCACACCCGACCGTTCATGATGAACACAATCCGGTCAGCCAGTTTTTTGACCTCACTCATGTCGTGGGAGGTAAAAACGACCGACTGACCCGCTGCGGCAAGCGCCGAAATCATGGATTTGACCTCATTTCGCGCCGTCGGATCGAGTGCTGCAGTCGGCTCATCCAGCATGAGCAGCTTGGGACGGTGAATCAACGCAATTGCAATGGCGAGCCGTTTTTGCTGACCGCCCGACAGACGGTACGCATCCGTTAGGGCAGCATCCTGCAAATGGCACTGTCCGAGCACCTCGTCGATTTCAGCCTTTGAAACGGTTTTTCCGTTTACCGTCGCAAACAACTTCACATTGTCGTAAGCGCCAAGCCCCGGAAAAAACGTCGGCGTCTGAAACTGTACACCGATCGCCCCTCTGATGTTGTCTGTCCAGCGGGTAACGCTCCCGCTATCCAGCACTTTCAATCCGAGCATGACATCGATCAGCGTTGACTTGCCCGCACCATTCGGACCGATGATGGCAAGCACTTCTCCTTCCCTGATCCTGAGGCTCAAGCGGTCCAGCACCTTTTTGCCCCGGTATGAAAATACCGCTTCTTTCACCTCAATCAATGTCCTTGCACCGGCTTCCTTCTCCTTGCTCAACGCTCTCACATCAATTCCCCCTAAATTGGATATTCAACATTGGATATCAGGGCAAAAAAAATCATAGCAGGGCCATGATCTTGTTCAAATAGGCAATGTCCAGCTTCATCTTTTCAATTCCATGCGCAATGCTAAGTTGGATGAGCGGATCCTGCTTCCCCTTGATTTCCAGACCGAGCTCCCAGTTGCCAATTTCCTGTTCGATCTGCCGGATATTCCGGGCAATCAGCTCTTTTGCTTCTTCTCTCGGAAGCTGTGAAATCCACGGCAATGCAAGCGCAAAATCGGACTTCGTACTCCCCGGTTGGGTCAGCAGCGCTTTCTTCAACTCGGCTTGAAACTCTTCCTCTCCCTTTTGGGTAATCCGATACACTTTTCGAATGCGGGCACCCGTTCGCTCTTCCCTGGCGGCTTCAATTTTCCCTTCCTTTTCCAAAGTGTTCAGAGCATGATACAGCGAACCCGACAGCAAATTCGCCCACTGCTCCATCCGGCTCATTTGGATCAAATGCTGCATTTCATATCCATGCATCTCTCTCATCCGCAAAAAACTCAAAACGACAAAACGAACCATGTTGTATATCCACCTTTTAATATCCAACGTTGACTATATGGTAATGCAACGTCACTTGATTGTCAACGATCTTTTGGGATCAAACAATATTTTGATTATCTGACATTTCCGTTCCTCCGGCAACGAATCAACCGAGAACAGATCCACTGACAACAATTCAACCGACGACCCGGGTTAGCTTTTCGGGATTGACGATCAGATAAACGACTCGTATCGCCTGGAGGGCAAGGTCGGGTTCAAACGCCAAAACAAATGGCGGCTTGTTGTCACGCAGCAATAACAATCCATGTTGCCCGCTAATCCTGACATGATGCAGATCGCCGTTGAGTGAACCTTTGCCGGCGATGCCGGAGAAAAACGCGGTGATTCGATCCCGGCCCTTGATCGGATTGATTGCCGCGCGAACGACACCGCCGCCGTCGCTGAGCAAGACCGCATCTTCCGTCAGCAGCCGCATAAACCCTTCAAACCGGCCTGTTTCCAATGTATGGGCAAAAGTTTTGACAAGTTGTTCAACAGACTCGTCAAGTGCGGCATCGTCATCAATACAGGCATGCTGGCCGATTTTCGCGCATGCGCGGCTGTAGATTTTGCGGCAAGCCGCTTCGGATTTGTCCAATAGCATTGCAATATCCTTGTGACTATAGCCGAATGAACGATACAGTACAAACACCGCGCGCTCCAGCGGGGTACAAGTTTGCAATAACACCAGCAGGGCATAGCCCAGACGTTCACGACGCAGCATCATCTCCAGCGGTCCGTTTGCGGCACCGCGATCGATGATCGGTTCCGGAAGCCAGAGCCCGAGATAGTTTGTACGGTTGCGGGGAGCCGATTTCATGATATTGAGCAGATGGTTCGTCATCATTTTCACGAGATAAGCCTTCGGGTATTCAAGATGGATGTCCCTCTGCTTGCTGAGAGAAGCAAACACATCCTGAACCGCATCTTCCGCTTCACTGGCAGATCCGAGCATCCGATAGGCAATGGAAGCGAGCAACGGTTTATACGCCAGATACAGCTGGTCAACCGCCGTTTGTGAATTGTTAGCCGCCATGTGCCTTTTCCCTCCGATCCCGCGATTCAAATCCTTCCAAAAATTATACAACAAATCCAATCAACAGCCTGCTTGCCCAGAAGCACTCAGCGCAAACAATGCCAGTGCGGACAATCCCAATACAGAATCATTCCGGTCCAAATGTTTCCCGGTGCAGAAGCACCAGCGCAATGCACCCGGTGCAGAAGCACCAGCACAATGCACCCGGTGCAGTTGCAGATGCCCCCGCACCAATGTTGCGCCGAGGGACAGAAAAAGCCGGCTACGTGTCCAGACAACCCGGATACATGCCGGTCGAAATCGCCAGGCGATTCCAGCTGTTGATGGCATTGATGGCCAATATCAACGTGACGTACTCGCTTTCATCAAAATGTTTGCGCACTTCCTCATACAACTCATCCGCCACGCCCGCTTCGGAAATGCGGGTGACCGCCTCGGTCAGCGCCAGCGCGGCGCGCTCCCGCTCGGTGAACACCGGCGCTTCCCGCCAAACGACGATGAGATTCAAGCGTTGCTCGGTTTCTCCCATGTTCCGCAAATCGGTCGTGTGCATATCGACACAATAGGCACATCCGTTGATCTGTGAAGCCCTGATTTTGATCAGTTCATACAGCTTGGGGTCCAGGTTCAACTTTTTCACGGTTTCTTCCACTTTCAACAGTGCCTGGTAGCATGCAGGATTGGTCGTCCGGTGGTTGAGTCTTAATTTCATGCATGAATTACCTCCCATATTTGAAGTCCATTATCCTTGACAATCCAACCCGCTGATTTGTGACATCCAGACATCAAACCGGGCCAAACATGAAATCCGGCTACTGATCCCGCATTTTTTTGTAACGCCAGTCCAAACAAAATATAATGAATCCATGGAGGTACAGCCATGTACAAGATCATGATCATCGAAGACGACCTCACCATCGCCAGAACGATCAGTGAGCACCTTGGCAAATGGGGGTACGACGTCACCTTCGTGACCGACTTCCAGAACGTGGCGGAACAGGTTATCCGCCTGGAACCGCAGTTGGTGCTGCTGGATATTGTGCTGCCTTTCTACAACGGATTGCACTGGTGCAACGAAATACGCAAATATTCCAAAGTGCCGATCATGTTTCTGTCATCCGCTTCTGACAACATGAATATCGTCATGGCGATGAACATGGGCGGCGACGATTTCATCGCCAAGCCGTTCGATCTGCATGTGCTGACGGCCAAGGTCGGCGCGCTGCTCAGGCGCACCTTTTCCTTCCAGGGACAGGTCCATGTCCTGGAGCACCGGGGCATCGTCCTGAATCTGAATGACGCAACGCTGTCTTACCGGAATCAGAGGATCGAACTGACCAAAAACGATTTCAAAATCGTGCAGTTGCTGATGGAAAACGCCGGACGGGTCGTGTCGCGAGATGAAATGATGCAGCGACTCTGGGAAAGCGATCAGTTCATCGACGACAATACGCTTACCGTCAACATGACGCGGTTGCGAAAAAAATTGGCCGATATGGGACTGGAACATTGGATTGTGACCAAAAAAGGCCTCGGTTATCTGGTGGTATGAACATGAATGGTTGGAACCTGCTTGGCGCCTATTTGAAACAAAACCTCCTCCTGATCCTGACCGCCGTGGTATCGGGGGTCATTTTTGTTGTCGTGCTTTTCTTCTATCAACTTCCGCTGGAATCGGTCGGGTACGCGACGATATTGACACTGCTTTTTTTGCTGGTCACCGCTTCCGTCCGTTTTCGGCTCTTCTGGCGGAAACACCGGGAATTGGCCGCTCTCCGCAATCAGATTGCGATTCCTGCGCTCCAGTTGCCCGAAACCGCCAACCTGATCGAGCGGGATTACCAGGAACTGTTCCGCCTGCTGGACCGTGAGCGCAGCGCAATGGCCTACGACAAGGACCGGGCCTATCAGGACATGGTGGAATATTTCACCATCTGGGCACACCAGATCAAAACGCCGATTGCCGCCTTGCGGCTCTTGCTCCAGAACGGCAACCCTCCCGACAAAGAAGAGTTGTCTGAACAGTTGTTCCGCATCGAGCAATACGTGGAGATGGTGCTGCAATTCATCCGGCTGGACAACAAGGCGACCGATTTTGTGTTCCAGACGGTGCCGCTCGACGATTGCGTCAAACAGGCAGTGCGCAAATACGCCAAATGGTTCATCCGCAAACAGATCAGACTGAACTATCAACCGCTGGACGTTTCGGTGCTGACGGATGAAAAATGGCTCGTCTTCGTCCTCGAACAACTGTTGTCAAATGCGCTGAAATATACCCATCAGGGAGAAATTTCGATCTATCTGCGGCCAACCGGGCCGATTGCGCTGGTCATCGAAGATACCGGCATCGGAATCGATCCCGCCGACCTGCCGCGCGTGTTCGAGCACGGCTATACCGGCTTCAATGGCCGGGCCGACAAGAAGTCGACCGGCATCGGCCTGTATTTGTGCAAGCGCATTTTGGACAAACTATCCCATCAAATTCGTATCGAATCAGAAGTCGGCCGCGGAACGAAGGTGATTATTGAACTGGAATCCGCTCCCCTGGATGTAGAATAAAAACGGGATGCCACAATCGCCAACCTTACACAAATGTAAGCTTCCACAAGAAAATGTAAGCCGAAGTTAAGGCAGCTCATTTTCTTTTTTTTGTACGATGAGGTTGTCGAACGATACAAAGGAGGAGCAACCATGGCACTACTGGAAGTAAGAAACCTCAAAAAAACTTATGCATCCCGATTCGGCAAACAACTCGTACAGGCGCTGTCGAACGTCTCCTTTTCGATAGATGAAGGCGAATTCGTCGCAATCATGGGCGAATCCGGGTCCGGCAAAACAACCCTGTTGAACATGCTTGCCGCGCTGGACAAGCCGACCAGCGGAGAGGTGCTGCTCGGCGGCAAAAGCTTGGTGTCCATTCCGGAAAAAGCCATCTCCGCATTCCGGCGGGACCATCTCGGCTTTGTGTTCCAGGATTTCAACCTGCTCGACACGTTTTCGCTGCGCGACAACATATTTTTGCCGCTGGTGCTGGCCGGCAAATCTTACCGGGAAATGTCCCAACGGCTCGAACCAATCGCCCGGACGCTGGGCATCGCCGACATCCTGGACCAGTTTCCCTACGAAGTTTCCGGCGGACAAAAACAGCGGGCTGCCGTCGCACGTGCGCTCATCCCCCATCCCCGCATCATCCTCGCCGATGAGCCGACGGGCGCACTCGATTCGCGGTCCAGCGACGAACTGCTGAAACTGTTTGGCGACATCAACCGGCAGGGGCAAACGATTCTCATGGTGACGCACAGCACGAAAGCGGCCAGCCACGCCAACCGGGTCATGTTCATCAAGGATGGCGAAGTGTTCCACCAAATCTACAGGGCTTCTAAGTCCCGGCTTGAATTTTACCAGAACATTTCGGATACGCTGACCCTAATTGCAACAGGCGGTGGCTCGCATGCGTAACGGGTTCTACACGAAGCTCGCCCTGAACAATATCCGCAAAAACGGCAAAACCTATTTTCCGTACATGCTTGCCGGTTCCGCGACCGTCATGATGTTCTACGACATGCTGTACCTGATGTTTTCCAAAGAAGTCGCAAACATGAGCGACAGCGCCATGCTGCGTTATGTCCTGTTTCTCGGCTGTTTCGTCACCGGCATTTTTTCCTTCATTCTGCTCATGTACATCAACAGTTTCCTGATCAAGCGGCGCAAAAAAGAGTTCGGCCTGTTCAACATATTGGGCATGGAAAAAAAGCATATCGCCCGCGTGATGCTGATCGAAACGCTGCTGACCACCCTCATGTGCATCGGATTGGGCCTGGCGGCCGGCATGCTGTTCAGCAAGCTTGCGCTGCTCTTGCTGCTGAAAATTTTGGGAATGGAAGCCACGTTTGGCTTCGAAGTGCCCATCCCGGCCGTGGCGATTACCGTCCTCCTGTTTGGCGCGGCGTTTCTGTTGAACTTGATCTACAACGTCTTTCAGGTTCACGTGTCCAAACCGGTGGAACTTCTGAAAGGAAGCAATGTCGGCGAAAAGGAACCCCGGACCAAATGGCTGCTGGCGTTGATCGGAGCTGCTGCGCTGGGCAGCGGGTACTACATCGCGATTACGACGCAGTCGCCGCTGGCCGCCTTGAACCTGTTTTTTGTCGCGGTCATCCTGGTGATCATCGGCACCTATTGCCTGTTTACGGCCGGCAGCATCGCCGTGTTGAAAATTTTGCGGCGCAACAAGCGATTCTACTACCGCACCAACCCGTTCATTGCCGTGTCAGGGATGATTTACCGGATGAAGCAAAACGCCGCCGGTCTGGCCAGCATTTGCATTCTGTCCACTGCCGTCATCATCATGCTGTCTTCCACCATCTCGTTGTATGCCGGCATGGAAGATGTGATCCGCAACCGTTTTTCCCGGGATATTTCCGTGTCGGCCTATCGCGTCAACGAGGACGGGGTAAAGCAAGTCGAAGCCCTTGTCAGCGAAGTCGCGGAAAAAGCCGGACTCATCCCGCGCAATGCAATGGGTCTGCGTTATGCTTCCGATACGGCCGTTCAGCAAGGCGCCACGTTCATCGGCGGCCCGACCGCAACTTACAATGCCAAAAACGCAACATCGCTGACTTTCATGACCGTGGACGAATACAACCGGCTTGAAGGCAAGCAGGCCACGCTCGCTCCGGGAGAAGTGTTCGTATATATCATCGAAGGCCAAATTCCCGGGGACACGCTGGATTTCAACGGATATTCCCTGCGCATCCGCAGTCTCCTGAAGACATTGAAGATGACCCAAACATTCAACATTGATGTGCCGCTGACGAACAATTATGTGATCATTGCCGCCGGGGAAGCGGACATCGCCCGCGCGCGCCTGTCCCTGACCGGGCAGCCGGACATGGTTTCGGAGCTCGATTACGAATATCTGTTTAACCTGTCTGATGACCTGCAAGCGCAAAGCGACTTCGTGGCCGAAATCAAAGACAAATTGATGGAACTGTCGATTGCGGGTTATGCAAATGCCCGCGAACCGATGAAACAAACGTTGATGTCGCTTTATGGCGTGCTGTTTTTCCTCGGTTTGTTTTTGGGCACCCTGTTCATTCTGGGCACAGTGCTGATCATCTACTACAAGCAAATTTCCGAAGGATTCGACGACAAAGCGCGGTTTGCCATCATGCTGAAAGTCGGCCTCAGCCATCCGGAAATCAAAAAAACGATCCGTTTCCAGGTGCTGTCCGTCTTCTTTTTGCCGTTGGCCATGGCGGTGGTGCATATCGCCGCGGCGTTTCCGGTCATCAACAAACTGCTGGCGCTGCTCAATCTGACCAACACACCGTTGTTTGCACTCTGCACCGGGTTGACCATTCTCGTATTTGGCGTCTGCTATTCGCTGATCTATCTGTTGACCGCAAGAACCTATTACAATATCGTCCGGTAGTTTCCAAAAGCCCAACGAAAATGACGAAAAGAATCAAGTTATCTTCTTCACGGAGATGACCTGATTCTTTTCGCTTTTTTGATGATCTCCCGTTCTCCGGTCACGAACAAGATTTCAAACCAGCATACAATGGCCAACAGAGAAGCGCCCTTGGTCGCCAAAATCTTTGCAAACCTGCCTGGTCCATTTTTCACGCTGAACATCAACTCCTTGTCATGCTGCACGGTGCGAGGCAAGTCAAATTTTCACTTCGACGACCCCCTTGCCCAGATCAATTTCTTCAAAAATGGGCGATGCGTCCAGCTTCAAGATCTCCAATTCGTCCAGATATCCGTCCATGACATGCAGCAAAAACAAAATGGGGGACGAATCCCCGTTCTCCACCGTCATTTCCACTGGAATTCTTTCGCTGCAAACATATTTGTCCAGATGGCGCGGAACCCGCAAATCAACCGTTTTGCAGCCGCAGTCGCACACGCTGATCACTTCGGCGTGCTGCAATTGGGCCATCAGAATGTGATTGTCCGGCAAACCCCCTATCATTTTGATAATGGAGGATTCCTCGAATGGTTCCAGTTTTCTGGGCTGGTCCAGGAGCCGCTTCCAGCTGCTCATCCCATCACCTCATGGCTGGGTAATACAATTTTTAACTTTAATGTAAGTTTATTTTCATTTTATATGTATTTCAATACGTATTGGCACGATGGGTCACATCATGGGGATCAGCAGCAACAAGCAAAAGGATGTCCTGCACATAGCCGGACATCCCTGGATTCAGATTGAATAATTGCCGGTTGATCGAAACCGGTTCAAAAACTGCCGGGTGCGTTCCTCCTGCGGATTGCCGAATATTTCCCTGGCAGTGCCCTGCTCGACGATGACTCCCTGATCCATGAAGACGACGCGGCTGGCTACTTCCTGCGCAAACGCCATCTCATGGGTCACGATGATCATCGTGATCCCTTCGCGGCTGATTTTGCGGATGACTTCCAGCACCTCGCCCACCAGCTCCGGGTCCAGGGCGGAAGTCGGTTCGTCGAGCAAAATGACATCCGGGTTCATCGCCAGCGCACGCGCGATGCCGACACGCTGCTGCTGGCCGCCGGACAACTGCGAAGGGTAGGCATCCTGCTTGTCCTCCAATCCCACTTTTCGCAGCAGCTCCAGCGCGATCCGTCTGGCCTGTTCCTTCGGAAACTTCTTGACGACAATCAGGCCCTCCATCACGTTCTCGATGGCAGTCTTGTGCTGGAACAGGTTGTACTGCTGGAACACCATCGCCGTCTTCAGGCGCAACTGGTGAATTTCTTTTTTGCGCACATAGCGGCAATCCACGGCAAAATCACCGATTTTGATCCGCCCGTCATCCGGCTTTTCCAGATAGTTGAGACAGCGCAGCAGCGTTGTTTTGCCCGATCCGCTCGGTCCCAGAATGGCGACGATTTCTCCCTTTTGGATAGTCAAATCGATCCCTTTCAGCACCGTATTGCGGCCAAAACTTTTGGTCAGGTTGACGAGTTCGATCACCTGGATTCCCCCCGATTCCGATCCCATTGTATCTGTGGCGGTCAGTACGCAACTTTGGTTTTGTGGCGGCCATAGACGGATTCCAGCTTGGCAAAAAGCCGTTCGAACGCCCAGCAAATGACCCAGTAAATGACCGAAGCGACCGCATACATCTCCAGATAGCGATAACCGTCGCCCGCCACGATCTTCGCCTGCGCCATCACTTCCACGACGCGGATGGCAAACGCCAGCGAAGTGCCTTTGACCAGATTGATGAAGATATTGCCCATGTTCGGGAGGGCAACGACAACGGCCTGCGGAATCACGATCCGCTTCAAAGCCTGAAACGGTGACATGCCGAGGGACAGGGCCGCTTCCATTTGGCCGGCATCGGTCGCATCCAGCGCACCGCGGATTGCTTCCGACAAATAGGCCGATGCGTATATGGTATAGGCGACAAGCGCAAAAGCCATCGGGGGCATTTCCGGCGCCATCTGCCACCCCCACCTGTCACCCAATCCTTCCAGCAGTTGCGGCAAGCCATAGAACACCACACAAATTTGTACGATCAGCGGCGTCCCCCGGACGAAAGACACATAGAGCATGCACAGGCGGTGCAGAACCGGAACCCTGTAAATCCGGCACAAAGCGATAACTGTCCCCAGAATCGTGCCGGCCGCCATCGCGATGACCGCAATCAGCATCATCGGGGGCACGCCCTTCAGCACCTGGGGAAAATGTTTCAGCGCATACTCCAGACTGAACGTTTCCATGGCCACCTTCCCTCCCTTCTATTTCGCAAGGCTGACATGTCCCTTCTTGTAGCGTTTTTCCAACCGGCCGAAAATCGTTTCAATCAGCATGCTCAACACCCAATAAAACGCCGCGACAGCGATGTATACCCGAAAAATGTTGATGCCGTAATTGTTGCCGATGATGATCTGCGCTTTGCCCATAATGTCCACGATCCCGATGGAAAAAGCCAGTGAAGTCTCTTTCAGCAGGGAAATCACGTTGTTGCCAAGCGGCGGAATGGCGATGCCGAACGCCTGCGGCAACAGGATGCGCCGGATCGCCTGTCCGTAACCCATTCCGATGCTGTATGCCGCCTCCAGTTGGCCCTGACCGACAGCCAGATAGGCCGAGCGGATCACTTCGGAGAAATAGGCGGCGCTATGCAGGGAGAACGTAATCACCGCAAAGATCATGACATCCCAGTCGTTCACATTGATCCCAAACAGCCTCAGCAGCTGCGGCAATCCGTAGTACACGAGGAACAGCTGGACGATGGTCGGCGTGCATCTCATGAACGACAGATAGAACGTCGCCAGCGCGTACGGAATCGGCCTTTTATGGATTCTGGCCAAAGCGAGCACCAGGCCCAGCAGCAGGCCGAAGAGCAGGGACAGCACCAGCATCGTCAACGTGACCGGCAGCCTTTCCGCAATCGCCTGAACCAGCTTCAGCGTATTGTCCACACCGCAGCCCCTTTCTCCCTATCCGTCCTGACGGAACTGATAGCCTTGTTTGATGTAGTCCAGGTTCTGATAGACATCGACGCCGAACCATTTTTCCGACAGTTTGGGCAGCGTGCCGTCCGCGATCATCTCCTTGGTGACCGCATCCACCTTGGCAGCCAGTTCGGTCTGGTTTTTGTTGAACAGGAGGTATACCGGCTCCTTGGAGATGATGCCGCCGACCTTCAGGTCCAGATTCAGCTTTTTCATTACATCTTCGAAGTGGACGAGATTGAGGAAATGCGCGTCGTATTTACCCGAATCCACCAGTTTCAGATCTTCGGCCTGGGAAGACTTGTCCACATCTTCGATGACGATTTCCCTGCCGGGGTGATTGAGATTGTAGTCTTTGATGATATAGCGGAAACCGGAGACCGGCGTCATCGGTACCAGCTTTTTGCCGACCAGATCATCCAGCGTCTTGATGTCGTCCCGGTTGGACTTCACCGCGAGCACCGTAATCGAGTAGCCCAGTTCCTGTTCCGGATAGAGATATTTCTTTTCCCGCTCCGGGTTTTTGAACCAGAAGTTGGCCGCAAACGCATATTTGCCCGTATCCGTTCCGACCAATTGCCCTTCATTGTCGGCCAGATCATACTCGAAGCGATACTCCGGCAGCCGTTTTTGCAGTTCCTCCAGGTAATCGGGAATGAAGCCGACGGATTTGTTGTTCTCGTCCAGATAGCTGAAGCGGGGAACAGGTGTCGTATTCAATACGGCTTTGACGACTTGCGGCCCGCCTGCCCCTTCTCCATCCGATGCGCCTTGCGCCGGAGTGGCTTCGTTCTTGGCGCCACAGCCCGACAAAATCACTACAGATACCATTGCGATCAACAGAAACACCGATAAAGACGTTTTTTTCATTTTTGAAATTCCCCTTCGTATAGAATCAAATGCGCGCTTGCGCGGAGCGACTGGCCGCCGGGCGTTTCAGACCCAGATGGTCGCGCAGTGTATTGCCGGCATATTCGGTCCGGAATCGTCCCCGTTTTTGCAAAATCGGGATGACGTGGTCGACAAACTCCTCAAGTCCGCGGAGATAATGGGACGGCATGATATTGAAGCCATCGCATGCCCCGGCGTCAAACCATTGTTCCATCAGGTCGGCGAGTTGTTCGGGCGTTCCCGCAAACGTGTGGTGTCCCCCCGCCGCAATGACATGCCGGCTCATCTGCCGGATGGTCAGCTTCTCCCGTTTCGCCAGATCTTTCAGCAATTGCAGCCGGCTTTTTTTGCTGTTGCTCGTTTCCGGATTGACTTCCCAATAGGGGAACGGACTGTCCGGATCGTATGAAGTCAAGTCGACATTGACGCTGTCGGACAATATCCTGATTGCCGCTTCCGGCACGATGAGTTCGTTGAAATGGGCTTCCCGCTCCTTCGCTTCTTGCTCCGTGGAACCCAGAATCGGCGCAAGTCCCGGCAAGATATGCAGCTCGTCCGCAGTCCGCCCGTATTGCGCGAGCAATCCTTTGAGATGCCGGTAAAAGGCGATGGCATCCTGCAAATTGTCCTGTGCCGTAAACACCACTTCCGCTTTTTGCGCTGCAAAGGTCAGGCCACTGGACGATGACCCCGCCTGAAAGCGGACGGGATGTCCCTGGATCGGACGCGGCACACTGCCCTTGCCCTGATAGGAGAAATACTTGCCGCTGTAATCAAACGTGCGGATTTTGGCGGGATCGACATAAACGCCGGAGAACGGATCAGCCACGACCGCTTCCTCTTCCCAGCTGTCCCACAGTTTCATGACGACTTCCACAAATTCATTGGCCCGCTCATAGCGCAAGGCATGGTCCATATGTGCATCCTTGCTGAATTGCGCAGCCAGTTGCGTATCCTGGGAGGTGACCATATTCCATCCGGCGCGGCCACCGCTCATGTGATCCAGCGTTGCGAATCGGCTGGCCACGTGATAGGGCTGGTTGTACGTCGTGGAAATGGTGCCTGTCAATCCGATTTTCTCCGTCGCAGAGGCCATGACCGACAGCAAGGTCAGCGTATCCGGTGTCGGAATCGACCGTTCCTCCAGCACTTTCCCCTTCTGCTCAGAGATCGCGATTTGCTCCAGCACGAGAATCGTATCGAATCTGCCCCGCTCCGCCAGTCGCGCAAAGTCCCGGTAGAATCCGATATCCAACAGCCGCCCGGCATCTGTTTCCGGTAGCCGCCAGCCGCCCATGTGCTGGCCGGTATTCAGCAGAAACACGCCCAGATGCATCTGTTTCCTGCTCATATTGCTATCCCTCCTCTATGCCAGATCCCGGTTTGGCGACGGCACCTGCAATCCCAGATTCTCCCTGAGCGTGGCGCCGTCATAGTCCAGCCGGTATAATCCCCTGCGCTGCAATTCCGGCACGACCCGGGACACCCAGTATTCCAGATCTTCACGCAATTCGGGCAACAGGAGATGGAACCCGTCACTTCCTGCATCCGCGCGCCAGGCATCCAGCCAGTCCGCCAGTTGGCGCGGCGTACCAACGAAAACTCGCGTCCCCGTAACCTCGATCGCTCGCCGGGCGATCTCATGCAACGCGCCATGCGGCAGTCCCGCAGCCTCGATCGCTTCTTTCAATTCGGGAATCTGGCCGGAATCGGTATCGGGCGAAAAGAGGGACAAATCCCTGCCCAGCCAGTCCGACAAACAGGCGATCCCGACAGCAGGATCGGTCTGTGCACGGATTTCCGCCGCCTTGCCCCGCGCCTCTTCCTCCGTCTCGCCCAATACCGGCATCAATGTCGCCAGCACCTTGACATCATCCGGACGCCTGCCTTGTGCAGCAGCCTGCTCGCGGATGCGAGCGCGAAAATGCGCTGATTCCCGAAGCGTCGGCCTGGCGCTGAATAACAGTTCCACCGATGCCAGATCGGCAGGCTGCTTGCGATGCCATGCGGAACTGAAGCCGATTCGGACGGGATGGCCTTGCGGAGGTCTGGGTATGCTCAAAGGGCCACGCACACGAAAGTGCTTGCCTTCATGCAGAATCAGATGGACTTTGCCGGAATCGATGTAGCGTCCCGCCGCCCGGTCGATGATAACGGCATCCTCTTCCCAACTGTCCCAGAGTTTGGCGGCCACCGCCGTAAATTCCCGCAAGCGCTCCGCCCCCTCTGATTCGGACCATTCCTGCCGGTCTGCCAACCGGTCGACAATCTCGCGGTGATCACGCGGCACCGGCTGCCAGGCCAATCTTCCGCCGCTGAGATGATCCAGTGCCGCCAGTTGCCTCGCTGCGCCAAAAGGCTCCAATTGCGCCGTGGACAGCGAAGCGCCCAGTCCGATGCGTTCGGTCACCGAAGCGATGCCGCCCAGCAAAGTGAATGGTTCCCACCACAGCCATGGTTCCCTGCCGGTCGCCTGCAACCGGGCGCCCGCCGCATCAGTGTCCAGATACAGCAGATCGAATTTGCCCCGTTCCGCCAGTTGCGCCAATTGATGGTACCAGGCGGGATCAAGCGCAGGTGACGGGCTTGAGGCGCGGCGCCAGCGGCCCGGGGCGAATCCGGTTCCCGCGAGCGCCAGCGAAAAATGCAGTAAGTTGCTTCTATTCCCCATGCTCAAGGCTCCCTTTCCACCGATGATCCGTCAGGTCCGGTGGCAATCGGATGATCCGGATAGGAAATCCAGTCGCTCCAGCTCCCGCCGTAAAGCTTGACATTGGTAAATCCCGCTTCCGTAAGCGCCAGCACATTCGGGCAAGCCGTGACACCGGAACCGCAATAGACAATGATTTCCTGCCGGGCATCCAACCCGCCGAACAGTTCCTGCAATGCCGATTTCTCCTTCAACAGTCCCTCCGGTGTGAAGACCCTCTTCCAGAAATAATTGCGTGCGCCTGGAATATGGCCCCCCACGCGGTCAATCGGTTCTTCCAGCCCCCAAAACCGCTTTTCCTCACGGGAATCGATCAGCACCGTATCCGCCCGTCCCAAACGTTGTTTGACCCCTCCCGCATCGACCAGCCAGTGCGATTGAATGCGGGGATAAAAGACGGATTTCTTCGGGGCCGGAACGTCCCTGGTCAGCGGATAGCCTGCATTCACCCATTGCTGCAACCCGCCATCAAGCAGACGGACACGCTCATGGCCGTAATATTTCAGGATCCACCACAGCCTTGCCGCCATGGCCCCGCCTTGATCGTCATAAGCGACAACCAGCCTGGTATCGTCCACGCCCGCTTCAGACAGTTTCCTCGCCAGCTGCTCGGGCTCGGGCAACGGGTGTCTGCCGCCATGTGCCCCGACTTTTCCGGACAAATCCCGTTCCAGATCGAAATACACAGCCCCCGGCAAGTGGCCTGCCGCATACGCCTCGGCTCCCGCATCGGGCTGGCCGAGAATGAAACGGCAATCGGCAATGACAATCTCTTCATCTCCCAAATGTTCATGCAACCAGGTCACATCAACCGTATTCGCCATACTGCTTTCCCTCCCAATTGAAAAACTTGTTGATCATTTACTATTCAGATCGATATACTATGAATAAAAGCTAGCATCCGCTAGGAATAGCGTCAATCATTTGAAGAAATCCGAGGGGCAATGACGAAAATAGACGAAGATTCCCTTCTTTTTACAAGTCAAGATCCGCTGCCTGGAGGTGCCATACCATGCTTAGAGAAGAGCTGCAGCTGATTCCGATCCATGAAGCGATGGCATTGCTGGATGTCAGCCGCTCCACCATCGACCGTTGGCGCAAAAACAACGAACTGCCCAGCATCAAGATCGGCAAAGAGATCTATTTTGACAAACAGGAGTTGATCCGCTGGTTCCGAAACTATTCGCGATCCACTCCCTCTTCTGCTGCTGCGGAAACAGTGGTCATTGGCTATACGACCATCTCGACGCATATGTGGGGACCGCTTCTCATCAAAGCGTTTGGATGGTTCGAAGAGGAATTGCGCCGCATTCGCCCCAAAGATCCGGTACAAGTTGTCTGGCGCCAGGCCAAAGACGGCATGGCGCTGATCAAGGAGCTCGTTGCCGGGCATGTCCAGATTGCCACGATCGGCGATTACGCCGTTTCCATCAGCCAGGTGATGAGCCGGCTGTTGCCCGATTTCAACCCCGTCCTGCTGGCAGCGGGCGGAAAATCCGCAATGGGCCAGGGGTTTGGCCTGGTCGTCCCGATCAATGCGCAGATCGACAGCCTGGCGGAACTGGCCACGTTGCCCATCGCCACCACGTTTCGCACAAACGCCGACTACCGGCTGAAAAAACTGCTTTCATCCAACCAGTTGCCGGAACTGAACATCGTACACCGTTCCATTGAGGACAGTCTGGAAAGCCTTCAAAAGGGCCGATTGTACGCAACCATGATGTGGGAACCCTATTTGAGCCTGGTCAAGCAGCAAAAAATCGGCAAAGTGCTGTTCGGCCGCGAACTGGGATTCGGCTTCATGGCGGGTGTCGTTGCCGATGAAAGGTGGGCGCAAAACCATGAGGACCTGACCGTCGCCTATCTCAAATCGCATCTGCTGGCCAACCGGTGGATACGTGAACAGCCGCATAAAGCCGCCGCGAAATTTGCCGAGGCGACCGGATTGCCCGTCGAAGCCATCCGCATGTCACTGTCCGGCATCCGCTGGGACGCCGCGCTGTATCAGTGCGATCTGGACGTCTTCAAGCCGTTTGTATCCCATACCGGCCTGGGTCATGCCGTATTGGCAGAGACGGAAATGGAGCCGGTGTACAATACCCGCTATCTCCGCATTGCCGCACAAGCCTTGAAATTGCCGGTACCGCCGTCCACGCCGATTGACGGCCCATGGCAACAAGAGATCTATTATTGAAGGACTGATGTCACGATCCGAGACCGTTCAACAATCCGGCCGCACACAACCAAACGGTGCCAATTTCCCCCGCAATCCGAAAATCATGTGGTGAGCCTCCGGCCCAAAAGCTATAATGATTTTGAACAACAGTCAATGCTTAAGGAGCAATTCCAATGCGAACGACCGCTGCACCGGCGATCGAACCGATCGCCAAATCCGTCAAGGCTTTGGGACACACCCCCCAATACAAGATGCACAAATACTTTGCACGCAGACCCTATAATGTGTTCTCCAACCTGATCGCGCACTACACTGCGGAAAACGATGTCGTGCTGGATTGTTTCGTTGGCGGAGGCGTTACTGTTTTCGAAAGTCTGGCCCTCAAGCGAAAAGCGGTTGGCGTCGATCTGAATCCGCTCGCCACCTTCATTACAGAAATGCAAATCAAAAAAATCGATCTCAAGCAACTGAAGGCCGTTGCGGCCCGGTTCCATGAACAGCTCGTGCAGGATATCGGCCATTTCTATGAAGTGCGGATCAACAATGAAGTGCACACCATCGAATGGATGGAATGGGCGTATGTGGTCGAATGCCCCCATTGCCAGTCCCCCATCCGCCTGACAGAAGACAACAAGGTGAAAAACGGCATCTACAAATGCCCGAAAAAAACCTGTGCCAGCAACACTGCCCGAACCATCGGCGTAAAGCGGATTGAATGCAAGCCGGTGTCCACTATCCCGCTCCGGATGAAGCTGAAGGATGCGTCCGGCACCTCCATGGTCCGGCCGCTGACCGAGGAGGAACGCGCCTATTTCTCCAAAATAGATTACAGCCGGTATCTTCCGGATTCTTATATCAGCATCGACGAAGAAATCCCGCAGAATTGGGACCGTCAACTTGAGGACTGTTTGGCGCAAAAGGGCGTCTTCCGGTTTCGGGACCTGTTTACGGAAAGAAATTTCGTCGCCAATACCATCATTTTCAACCGGATTCTTGAACAAAAGCGGAGCGGCATCGACAAGGCATATGTGGATTGCCTGTATTTCATTTTCAGCGCCTCTCTCCGCTATACGAACAAGATGACGCGTGTGACGGACAACTGGGAAAATGGCAATCCCACGTCCATGGACAAGCATGCCTACTGGCTTCCCAACATCTTTGTCGAAACGAATGTGCTGGACAAGTTCAAAAACCGCATTGACGCGGTGATCAGGGGACTGACCTATACGGCCAAAACGATCCCGCATGAGATCCGGGCCGCGCGTGACTTTGAAGAATTGCTGCATCAGGACAAAGACTACCTGATCCTCAACCAGAGCTCGTCCCGGTTGCCGCTGCCCGACAAATCCGTCACTGCGGTCATTACCGATCCGCCGTACGGAAGCAATGTACAGTATGCGGAACTGTCGGCCTTCTGGAATGTGTGGTACCAAAAATACCGGGATCTGGACACCTTTATCTTCAACGATGAAGAGGCGGTCGTGAACCGGAAGCAACAGCTGGACAATGCCAAGACGGTAGACCACTATGAAGAAGTGTTGTATTCCATCTTCAAGGAATGCTATCGCGTCCTCAAGGATGAAGGATACCTGGTCTTCACGTTCAACAACAAGGATATCAATGTCTGGGTGGCTTTGTTGAAAGCGGTGGCGCGTGCGGGCTTCTATTTGCCGGAAAACGGCGTATTGTTCCAGGACTTCATCGAATCCTACAAGAATACTTCGCATCTGCAATACTCCGGCAACATCCATGGCGATTTCATCTATTCGTTCCGGAAACGCCCGGACAATACCACGCCTGCTCCCATGAACCGGGACTACCAGGAAGTATTGAAAGAAACGATCGCCGATTGCATCAGGGATCTGTACGCGACGAGCAACGCATACACGACAACCGAGTTGTACCAGTCCATTTTTGCCCGCCTCATTCCGGTCATCATGGATTTTGCCCTGCAAAACGCCAGCGACGACGATTTGTTGCGGTTCGAACGCCTATCGAATGCGTTTGTGGACAATACGCTCAAACAACTTCTCCATTATGACGGAAGTCGTTGGGTCAAAAGAAAGGATTTCCACCATGCTGCAGACAGCAATCGTGCTGAACAGGCACCTGGTATATCGTAGCGAGGAACTGAAGAAGAGGGTCCTCGATCTGGAAAACCGCTACCAGGTCAAAGATGAAGTGGCCATTTTTAATCAGCTCGTCAATTTCTCGAAAAATGTGAATGTCCCCTATCACGGGTGGTTCAAATATCGCGAAGGATATTCCCACATCCTGATCCGGCATCTGCTGGAACGCTACCGGGTTCCCAGGGATGAAATCGTTGTCGATCCATTCTGCGGCTCGGGCACCACGATCGTGGAAGCGGCATTGCAGGGGTATTCCGCTTTCGGCATGGATGTCAATCCCCTGTCGGCATTTATTACCAATGTGAAAGCAACCGCGTACACCGAAGCGGATATTGCGGAGGCGGAGGCCATCTGGCAAACATTTGGACCCGATACGGGTTCGCTTTCCCATGTTGATGGGCGATATGGGGATGTGCGCGCTTTTTTCTCCGGCGAAAACTTCACCCGGCTCTTGTCCATCAAGCGGTTTGTCGACGGCATCCCGTCGCCGAAGCTGCGAAGATTGTTTCAGCTCGGCCTGCTGTCGATTGTCGAGGAGGTATCGGACCGCAAACGCGATGGCAACGGACTCGTCACCCGGCCGAGCAAGGTGCGGGATGTCGCAGGCCATTTCTGCAACAAGATGCGGTCGATTTTCGATGACATCCGCGCGGTCAGGATTGGCAGCCATGTTTCTGCATTTGTCGCATCGGGTGACGCAGCCAATTTGTCCAACGTCTATGCGCAACATGTCAATGGCAAAGTCGGGGCCATCATGTTTTCTCCCCCCTATGCGAACTCGTTCGATTACTTCGAGTCCTACAAAATGGAACTCGTGCTGGGGGATTTCGTGGATGCCATCGGTGAAATCAAACGGATCAGGGAACATGCGGTGCGTTCCTTTGTCGGCGCCTCGGACAAACCGGTCCGGGACAACCTGCTTGTCGACCAACTGGCCGCCGAAATCGAACAGGCCATTCCCGAAAAAGAACAATTGACGGGAAAAAGGGACAGCCGGACCCGCAAAGTACCGGCCATGATTCGTGGATATTTCAACGACATGGGGCAGATCATCGAACAGTGTGCCAAATTGCTGGAAGCGGGGCGCAAATGCTTCATCGTCGTGGATCAAAGCGCGTATCTGGGCATCCTGGTTCCTTCCGACCTCATTCTCGGGATGCTGGCGGAGCAACACGGTTTGGCCGTCAAGGAAGTGATCGTCTGCCGCAAAGCGCGCACTTCCCCGCAACAGTTGAAAAGATTTCCGTATCTGAACGACATTCTCCGGGAAAGCATCGTTGTCCTGGAGAAGCGATAACAGACCAAAAACCATTTCCCCCATCGGCCAAAAACCATTCCACGCATCTGCATGGAATGGTTTTTGGTCTCGCATGGCACATATGGGGGAGAACCGGGCTACCGGATTACTAATTTCGTATAGTATCGTCTCAAATCTTCGCTGCTGCCGCGCAGGGCGATTGCTTCCACTTCCTGCGTCCGCTCGAGCCATTCCCGGATCGCGGCCCGAGAACCGGGATACACCTTGATCACATCCTTCGCCTTTAAATCCGGTTCGAAAATATCGGAAAAGGCCCACAGATGCTTTTTGAAATAGTTGAACTGGTTGTACGTGGTGGTGCGGGATGTCCAGACATCCTTGTAAGAGAACGCGACATTGAATTTGTCATTGATCAATTCCAGCACTTTGGCCTGATTTTCTTCATTCAGGATGTCCACTTTCGGGTATGTTTCCCTGAGGTAGTGAATTCGCCCGATCGCCTGGTCGATGGCCGCATCCGTGGTCGACCTTGACGCGTACAGGCAATACAGAAATTCCAGTTTCGACATGCTGTCGAATGCCAGGAACACCTTGAACAGCGCCCGATACGGGAACAAGTATGTGCCGTCCGATTTGTTTTCGATGTAATACTTCAGCATTTGCTCCCTGAACACAACATCAAAAGCATCCGGGTTGGCACGCAGTAACCGGCCGATCGGCGTTAGCCGATACTGGGTTTTCGAGATGCGATCGATGGCCCCGATTCTTTCGGAATGCGATACGTTGTTGTGATTGACCGTAAGTTCACTGGCCGCCTTGATTTCATTGTCTTCATGAAACAGGCTCAATGTCGGCAGAACCAGACTGGTTTTGTAGGCATCCACATTGTAATCGCCGATGGACTTGAAGACGCGTTCCACGCTGCCTTTCCGGTCGCTGCCCATCAGCGCCTGCTTCATGACCGACTTGAAGACGGCAGATTGGCTGTTCACCTCCGCAATGCGCAACAGGATCGTTTCATGCAGTTCTTCGATCTGCAGGCGATCCGAAGGCAGCACCACGATTTTTTTCTCCAGTTCCGGTGACGACGGTTTTTTGCCTTTGGCCGTCTGCAAATTCAGTTCGTCAATCACATCGGCCAATTGCTGGTCCTGGTCTCTCAAGGCTTGAATGACGGCGTGCAGCGTATCAAACAGATCGGCATTGACGCCGCTGAAATTGAGGGTATTGGTCGGCAGCACCACCGGGATGATGATGTAGGCGATCTTGTTTTCGTCCGGATGATTTTTTCTCAGCGCCCTGCCGACAGCCTGCACAATGTCGATGGTCGAATTTTTCGGCTCCGCAAAATAGATGGCATCGATCACCGGCACATCCACACCTTCGGTCAGACATCTCGCATTGGAGATGACCCCGTATGGCTTTTCCCTGAAATCCGTCAGCATCTGTTTCCTTTCCCCTGCACTCATGCTGCCGTTGATGTGCGAAAAATAGATTTCATGGTCGCCAATGCTGGCAATCGTCCGGTCAAACACCGTCGATAGCGGAACCTGGTCGGAAGATCCCTCGATGAATATCTTCGCACTTTTGACGGAGCCATGGAACGTAATCACTTTTTTGACTCCGAGCTGCTCCACCGCCTTGGCCAGCAACACCTGCTTGAACAAACCATCGCTGGTCGTCAGCGCCGCATCGCCTTCCACATCCGTGCTCAGATAGAGGTTGGATTTGCGGATCAGGTTGAAAATTTCCTCTTCTTCAACCGCACAAATGACAACCCTGTAATCCGCGATAATGCCTTCCCGGATCGCCTCGCCGAAATTCAGCCGCGTCAGCGTCGGCCCGTATTGGTCCGGATCGTCCATCGAAAACACGGTTTGCCCCGCACTTTCGGCCATGGATTTGATCCTGGGCGTGACGATGCGTTCCGTTGCCGTCATGAACAGCCGTTTTTTGATTGGAATGTACGCATCTTTATGCGCATAGATGAACATCTGCGAATTTTTTGCACCGGCTGTGCGATGCGCTTCATCGAAGATGCCCAGATCAAAAGCAAACGGCTGCTTGAGATTCATCAGCGCAAACACGATGGCATCCAGGGATTGATAAGTGCTAAATACGATTTTGGGGCTGTCATCCTGCCGATCGAGAAATTGGTTGATGACTTCCGGATCGGTCGTTACCGGGATGTTCAGATTGCCGATATCCAGTTCATATGCATCTTCCGATTCATCGAGTTCGGCCGCGACGGTCCGGTCGCTGCAAACGCACAGGAACTTGAACGGATGAGCGGCCTGTTCCACCCAGCCTTCCAGCGTCTGTTTGACCAGGGACAGGCTGGGCGCCACAAAAAGCGTAGTTTTCGCATGCATCGCTTCCTTGATCCACAGTGCCGTGGCTGTTTTTCCGGTCCCGCAGGCGGCGATCAACTTCCCGCGATCATGCTGCCGGAACCCGTCTACCACTTCGTCGATCATCTTCTGCTGGTAGGGACGCGGCTGGAATTTCACCTTTTCGATTGTCGGGATGTCATGTACATACCGATATATGTTTTCGAAAAATCCGGCATCCAGGCCGATGAAGGCATCGACGAGCACGACGGGCTGTTGCTTGTGGTTTTTATGCGCCAATTCCGGCAACTTTGCACAGTTGGCGAAAATGTAGCACAAATCGGCATGCTGCGATTCCGCCCAGAAGGTGGCCAGTTCCCTGTAGGAAGGCGGCAGACGGTTGGTGCGGAATTTGGCCTGGTACGTGGCCATCATGCCATCCTTCCGGATGATGACGCCATCAACCCCGTAGTCGGTTTTTTCCAGTCGCAAAAACCGTTTCACCTGATCGGGAATGTCTTCTCTCATGAAGACGGTTTCGATCTCGTACAGATCGCGGTGAAATTGCAGATACAAAAAGACAAACTGCTCAAACGCGCCGCCCTTCTCTGTCGTATCGGCGATGCCCTCGATTGCGCTCTCCAGTCCCCCCCAGGAAGTATATTGGCGATCATAAATGCGATGAAAGTTCGTCTTCTTCATGTGGTGATCCTCCCAAGGTTGATGTACGGGGTTGAAGTCCGGAACACGTTCGGCCGTTTCCGTCGGGCAGTTTCCGGATACATGGATTAACATTTCTCCACGAAGGTGCGAAATCCCTTGAAGGATGCAGAAAAGATGATTTGCTCCTGTTGGTTTGCGTCTGCTACCAGTACAAGCTCGAAGAAAGCAATTTGGCAAGTCAAGCGTATTGCAGTTACGTACACGGCGTGCACGCTCGTACACACTTGCACACGCTCGTAGATCGTACACGCTCGCACACGCTCGTAGATCGTACACGCTCGTAGACGCGCCATTTCGGACACTTTTGTCCTTTGGAAGCATTTTTCGGGCGATTTCGTCCATTTCGCGGTCAAAAATTTCCGTTACACCAATCGCGACGCCTGTTTTAGCAGAAAATGGACGCTAATGGACACCGGTGACCAACAGATCGCAAAAATACGAAAAAACTGCCTCTAACGGACGTTTTTGTCCCAAGGTGCGGCCAAGCAAACGTGTTCGATGGAGTCGCATGCCATTGCCCGAGTCTATAAATATTTTGTGTAAACTCCCAAACCCAAATCGATTAAACTGAGAGAAAGGTTGGTTTGAGAGGATGACGGCACAAATGGCACGGTTTAACAAGGACCAGGTGAAAGCATTCATCAGGGACAACAATCTGAAGACAATGGATGACGTACAATCGGCGCTGAAGGAATTGTTTGCCGAGACGTTGCAGTCCATGCTTGAGGCCGAACTGGACGCAGAATTGGGCTACAAGAAACATGATGTAGCGAACAAAGAAACCAGCAACAGCCGTAATGGCAAGACCAAGAAAACAATCATCAGCGAATACGGCGAACTGGATATCGAGGTGCCACGGGATCGCAATGGCGATTTTGAACCGTTAATCGTCAAGAAGCACCAGAAAAACGTAACCGGCACCAAAGACCAGATTATCGCCATGTACGCCAAAGGCGTAAGCACGCGGGATATTCAAGATCATTTGCACCAATTGTACGGCATGGACGTCTCGCCAACCATGATCTCAAACGTCACCAACAAAATTGTGCCGATCATCAAAGAGTGGCAGAATCGGCCATTGCAAAGCGTATACGCTGTCGTGTTCATGGATGCGATTCACTACAAGGTGAAGCAAGACGGTGCCATTGTGAACAAGGCAGCCTACATGGTCATTGGTATTGACCTGGATGGTTGCAAGGATGTGCTGGGGATTTGGATTGGTGAAAATGAATCATCCAAGTTCTGGTTGAGTGTACTCAATGACCTCAAGAACCATAGCGTGCAAGATATCCTCATCAACTGTGTAGACAACCTGAAAGTGAAGCGATCGAAGCTTGTTACCCCAAGACGGATATTCAGAAGTGCATCATCCATCAGGTTCGCAACTCGACGCGCTATGTCTCTTACAAGGACCTGAAGAAAATCACAGCCGACCTCAAGCCGATCTACAAGGCCGCAACGGAAGAGGCTGCCAGGCTGGAACTGGATCGCTTTGAAGAAACCTGGGGCAGCAAATACCCGCTCATTGTTCGTTCATGGCGAAACAACTGGGACGAGTTGGCCACATTCTTCAAATTCCCACCAGAGATACGCAAACTCATCTATACGACAAACATGATTGAAAGCTAACACCGGCAACTGCGCAAGGTAACAAAGGGCAAAAGCATATTCCCGACAGACGAAGCTTTGCTGAAAATGCAATATCTTGCAACACAAGATGTGATGCGCAAATGGACGGGCAGAGTGCAGAATTGGGGACAAATCCTTCTCCAACTCTCCGTTTTTTATCCGGATCGCATCAAGCATCATCTGCCGTGATGAACAATTCCCCATCAAGGGAAATTGTTCACATAGAAGAGTTTACACAAAAGTCTTTACAGACCCCAATATCATGAATTAACTATTTCATTACGCATTTTATTAATTAATTCATCCTCATCCATTGATTTTGGATATAAGTCACCATCTTCAAAAAGATTTTTTTCTGCTTCATCATAGCTATCAGCATACTCAATAACATACGATTCTAACTTTTTAATGAAGGTTAATTTGCAATACTTTCCATTACGTGAAAAGACCGGGGTATTATTGATTATTTCCTTCTTAAAATTTAATTCCTCAAATAGGGCTTCAATTTTTTTTTCAATTGACTTCATAACTCACCTCTACGTATTAATCAATTGGATTGCCATTCATGTCATATCTCTTTGTTCCTGTTCTACCTGAAGATATTTTATAGTAAGGAACATCCCCATGATGTCTACTTCCTGGATGATATTGTAGTATTCTATCGCCACCCCAATTCACTCTAAAACCTCCTCCTTCTTCAAATGGTAATCCTTTAAATTTTTCGCTCTTATTTAGTGGTATTGGATTATACCCATTATCGAGCCTTTTGCATAATTTCGTTTTGAAGCCAGCTTCATAGGGAGTCCTCAACTAGCAGCAGTTAATTCCTGGCTTTAACGTTTAAAAATGTGTAATTGGAGTTTATTGGTCATAAAAATGGGCA
>Ga0310838_1000244_pt1 | contig 61268 bp, 64 predicted proteins | sample SM_ome_6_FD_202241 | JGI IMG/M metagenome (GOLD analysis project Ga0310838, IMG submission 202241) | Sorghum-adapted microbial communities enriched on stacked mutant (SM) sorghum from Joint BioEnergy Institute, Emeryville, California... ...
TCATACCCGCTATTGTTTTTTATATCCGCAAAAATCAAGACATCCTGGTGCGGGATGGCCACGGCGAGCTTTCCTTCTGCGATGCGCGCCATTTTATCGATTAAAGCTTGATTTAAGATACGGCTTGCATCATAGCCGTCATTATAGTTAATAAAATAGAAGGTGTTCCCAGCTACCTGATCGCTTTTATAATCTATTGGTAGCGAGCGGAGGTTAAAAAGGGCCATTTCATGCAACGCCCCTTGAGTGAGACCTTCTCGCTCCAGGAGGGCACGGTCGATCAATCGATAAGATTGGCCTAAATCCAGTGCGTAAAACACGCGCGTTTCAGCGGTATGGTCATTGTAGATGAGCGTTTTCCCATCCCTTGTTTCGACAGGAAACGATGCCGACCGCATCACGGGGTAGATGGCTTCTTCGTTTCCTTTAATAACCGGCACTTGAGCCATCGCTTTCAGCGTATTTTTAATATAATAGATCGCTTCGTCGATCGCTTGATCTTTTCGCTGGGCATATTTGGCTAGTAGCCCGTTTAAATCAATGGTCACACCTTGACCGGAATTTTTATCTTCGATGCGTAACGACTCATCTTTTTTATGAAACTGAAAAAGCCACTCAGGCTTATCTAACCGTTCCTTTAATAATTCCAGCAAATCTTGGATTTTCAAAGCCGTCCCTCCTTTACCGCTTAATCTTCATTGTAACACGCCCGTTTAAGAGTATCCAATCTTCCTTATGTATTATAAAGCAAAAAAACATGCTCCCTTGTTATAGCACCAGCTCTTACAATGAAAATGAATAGTGACCTGTCGCCTTTTTTCGCCATTTTGTATTAAACATTTGTCGATGACACCCGAAATATAATATAGAGACTTTTTTCCAGGGCGCCTTAATGAAAAAAATGGGTCCTCGGACGAGATGACACGACTCAGAAATCCAACGTAAAGGGGGAGGATTCCATTGAATTGGACGATTAAGAAAAAAATCAGACTACTTCTTTTGTCCAGTTTAATCGGAATGATCATATTATGTTTATTTACAGGTGTGACCTTCTTGGTACAGCACTACGTCTCTAAAAAATCCTTGCAAATCAATAATGCCGTTTCCACCGTAAAGGACATCGGGGTGCTAATGGAGCGAGCCAGAAAGTACGATGAATCCTTCATGATGTCACCATCCGACACGGGGGCAAACCTCGTTTTTACCACCATTTCACAAATAAAAACGAAAAACAAGGAACTTAAAAAAGCAGGCCTGAACAAACAAGCTACAACCATTGAAAAATCATTAAAAAGTTACGAAGAGGGCTTTAATAATGTCTACGCGGCCAAAAGCCAGATTGGGTTCAGCGGGGATAGCGGTCTTATGAAATCGATTCATTCATCCATTTCCGACATGGAAAAAATCATCAACGCCACCCATGATCAAGTGCTCACCATGGAAATGGCCAAATTGACTTTAGCCCAAATTAATTATCAACACGTTCCGACAGAAGAAAATTATAACGCCTACCTTAAGGAAAAAGAGTTATTAGATCATCTTGCCACTGTCAAACTAGCCGATGATGACAGTAGCGATTACGGTCATGCCATCTTGAAGCTATCAAGCGCGATGGAATCGATGCACGGTACCAATCAACTCATCGTCAAGCTGCAAAAAGACTTTAATAAAGGTTCCGAGAAGATTCAAAAAGCCGTTAATGATGCGACCAGTACGCTCGTTACACAGCAAAATCAAATAACTAAAAAGCTAGCGATCTTGCAGACGGTTTTATTAATCGTTATGGTCATCCTCGCAATGGCGGTCATCCTCGGCATCGGTTGGTTCGGCATGCGTTTAATCCGCTCCATCACGGAATCCATTCAAGCGCTTAAAGACGGTGCCAAATTATTGGGTAGCGGCCGCTTAAGCCATCGCGTTCATATTCAAACGAAGGACGAAATGGCTGAACTCGCCGAAAGTTTCAATAATATGGCCGAGAATATGGAAGAGACGGTCCAGAAGGTGACAGAAGCAGCGGAAACCTTATCCTCTTCCTCTCAAAACCTTGCCGCCGTATCTGAAGAAACAAGCGCGCAAGCCTTTGAAGTCAATGAAGCGATCCAACAAGTTGCGGTCGGGGCGCAAAATCAAGCCGAGCATTTGGAAGAAAGCATGACGCTTCTTTCTCGCGTATCACAAGCGATCAATGAATCAACAGCCTATAGCGAAGACATCTATCGCCAATCGCAAAACGCACAAGAAATCAACCAAAAAGGGCTGAAAGTCGTACAAGTTTTGGAAGAAGGTTCTGCTCAATTCCTGCAAATTGCTAAACAATTAATTACGGAAATTCAAGCCGTTGCTAGTGAATCTGAAAAAATCACAAACATCCTGAAAATCATTCAAGATATATCCAGCAATACGGACTTGCTTGCTTTAAATGCAGCCATTGAATCGGCACGGGCCGGAGAAGCGGGCCGCGGCTTTGCGGTCGTCTCGCATGAGATTCGCAAACTTGCCGAACGGTCCAAAAAAGAAACGGCCAACATTCAACAAGTTATCGGTGGCATTATTAAGAAATTGAATGAGATCGTAAGCGCCGCCAACATGCTCAATGATTATACGAATCGCCAAGACAAAAACGTCACCGAGACGAAAAAAGCTTTCGGCAACATTGCGGATAATGTGACGGCCATTTCCGAAAAAATTACGAGCATCAAAAAAGCCATCGAAAATGTTAGCCAAGCTAATGTGGATCTTTCCACCAAACTGGAAGAAATCAGTGCGATCTCTGAAGAAACGGCAGCTAGCACCGAGCAAGTTACCGCATCCAGTGAAAATCAAACAGCTGCCATTGAATCCGTCAATCACGCGGCGATGAAACTCCAAGAAATCGCCATTGTGCTTGAACAAGAAGTTTCAAAGTTTGAAATCGGTAGTGATGAAGTAGCGAAAGATATCGATGAGGAAATCACCCCAGCGGTTCAACCCATAGACGAAAGCGAACCGGAAATCGATGCTGAAGCAGAAGAGGAAACAGTTCTCTTAGAAGAAACGAAGATTTCCGAAAGCCTAAGCGAAGAACCTCAAACAACTGAAAAAGAATAAATCATAGAGAAAGGTTGACTGATAAGGGATGCCCTTAAAAGTCAACCTTTTCTTACGTTTCCAGCTTTCATATCTTTTATTTCAATTGAAATTCATAACTCCCCCATAAAAGGGTGACGATATGATAAAACATGTCATCCCGCGGCAATCGCCCATTGGTTAAAATACCGACCGTACCTTCGGCTTTTCTGACGTCTTTTTTCGCGGCATAGCGGTCAATGACATCGCCGAGCTCCAAACCAGACAAAATGCCGTCACGGAGCGCCTCTGGCAGTTTGATGCGTGCTCCGGCTGCTGTAATGGTACAGCCATTGCGATCGGAAAGTGCCCCCCAGTTGCATAAGTACATTTCGCCGTCAATGTCCATGACACCGCCTTCTAAGCCAATACCAATCTCTGCCTGCGACTCGTGCAGAACCGCTAATGACCGATTAACAGCCCCTTGTCGCGTTTCCCGATCACTTTGCGGCATAGCAGAGACACCTGAGGGGACGTCGACGGAGATCACCGCCGAGCCCAGCGGCTCAAACAGACGCTTTACAGCCTTTAATTTGGCTGGGTTTCTTGATCCAACTCCAATGGTATACAACACATTACCCATCCTTTAATCAGGCATTGTTTTTAATCGTTTCAACGGTTGTTTTGTCCAAAGCCCGGACGAGAGCCACAAGAAGCGCTTTGGCTGCGGCATAATCATCGACATGGATGATGGAAGAAGAAGTATGAATATAACGAGAGCATATGCCGATGACCGCAGAAGGCACCCCATTATGGCTTAAATGCACGCGGCCAGCATCCGTGCCACCCATAGAAACGAAGTATTGATAAGGAATGTTGTGGGTTTCGGCGGTATCGAGCAAGAATTCCCTCATCCCTTGATGGGTGATATAAGAACGGTCAAAAATGCGCAGCAAAGTCCCTTTTCCCAAATGACCGAATTCATTTTTGTCGCCTGCCATGTCATTGGCGGGCGAGGCGTCAAGCGCAAAGAAAATATCCGGTCGAATCATGTGAGAGGCGGTTTGGGCACCGCGCAACCCTACTTCTTCTTGAACATGAGCGCCTGAGTAAAGGTTGTTCGGAAGGCTGTCGTTTTGCACTTCCTTCAATAATTCAATGGCAAGTCCGCATCCATAACGGTTATCCCAAGCCTTTGCGAGAATTTTTTTGTTATTGGCCATCGGCGTAAACGGACAGACGGGAACGACTGGCAAGCCCGGGCGAATGCCGATCCGCTTTGCGTCTTCTTTGTCGTCAGCACCAATATCAATCAACATATTTTTGATTTCCATCGGTTTTTTTCTCTGTTCATCACTTAACAAATGGGGCGGAATCGAGCTGATGACGCCAGGCACCGGGCCATTCGGTGTAATGACTTGGACCCTTTGTGCCAGTAGCACTTGATTCCACCACCCGCCGAGCGGTTGAAAGCGGAGCAATCCTTGGTCGGTAATTTGCGTGACCATAAAACCGACCTCATCCATATGTCCCGCAACCATGACTCTAGGACCATCATCCGGTCCTTTTTTCACACCAAACACACTGCCAAGGTTGTCCTCAATCACTTCATCAGAGTATTTCGATAATTGTGTTTTCATAAACGCCCTGACTTCGCTTTCAAATCCAGGGGCTCCGGGTAACTCTGTCAGCGTTTTAAAAAGCTCAAGCGATTCTTCATTCATATCACGGACATCCCTTTCCTATGTATCATCGTATATAGTTTAACGAATCGAACGACCTTTTTCCATCTAAAAAACTGAAATATTTCTTCATTTCGGTGCCACTATGTCCGTTCACCCGCGCCTGACCAACCTTAAACCATTTACCGTTAAGGAGAATACGGCTACGGCTGTCATAGGCATTTCAAGAAACAAAAATTTTATCGTTCCTTAAAAGATATAATGATGAGAGGGTTCTCGTCTTTTTGAACGCAGGCACTACAGTCCGTTATAATAGTTATAACTACTCGAAAGGGTGATGCCAAATGAAAACGACCCGGACCGCGATCCTTGCGTTTGCCCTTGGTACCGCCGTTGGTTTCTCCTTAACCAAAGCCTTTTCAAAACATCGTCTCCTCCGCTCGGACGAAGTGTTGGCTAAGGTAAAAAGCCAAATAAAAAACGCCTTTGCCATTGACGGCGCGTGGATTTATTCAGAGCCCGAACAAAGGAAAAACGGCATGTTGACACAGACCGTCTATCGCGGCGGTGTAACGGAAAATAAAGACGGGGAAGCCGTTCATTATGACTTTGTCGCCGATGCCCATACCGGGACGCTTTTATCTTTCACCCCTCAGTAAAACAAGCTCGACCCAATTACGGCGTGCGATCCTTTGCGGCAGCCCACACCTAAAAAACAAGCAGACGACCCAATAAATGGAAAAACAAAGGTGGGGATTGTAAAAAACTGGAGCATGTGCGCGATTTTAGGCCGAACGGACACCAAAAATAAGCAAAAACCCGATATATGCGCACGGCTCCACCCGATTCATGGGTATCGACGCGCTCTAACCGCAAAAAGGGGCAGCCACCACAACGCTTCGTGGATGACTGCCCCAACGACCGGGCTTTGCCGGTTTTACCCGTTTTTTAGGAACATGATGTCGATTGTTTCACGAAATGTTTCCAATCCGATGAAGGGAAAAAATGTTCAGATATTTCCTTTTACGTAGCCGCCACACATCGGTTTATTCACCGACATCCTGATTAATGTTTTCGGTCAGCGGCTTCCAATAACTTCAATCTGAAATCTAATGTGTTGTACTTCTTCTTCTTCCAATACCAACCGAATGAAACCGGAACGATGATGACAAGAAGCATCAACAAGACGATTGGACCGAGTTCTAAGCGAACAAAAGAATCATATTGATGTTGGAAATCTTGGACTTGGGTAATGTTCATGACATCGCCTTCCGTCAAGATTAAACCTTCCTCTGGCGCATAATAAGCATATTCGTTCCAATCTTTTAAGAATATGTAATCACGTACGGTTTTATAACTTGCGACAGCGACAGTGATTTTTGAAATCGTATATTCTTTATTATCCTTTTTCACCTTAATAGGTTGATCTAAATTTATGGTTTTCACGTGATGAAGTTCAAGAGATCCGTCTTTAAAATCATAATTTGCCGTCTTATACTGCTTTTCAAAGGCTTTATACATGTCGCCGCTCGTTACGGTTTCCGCATGCGAAATGCCAAAGGTGAAAAAGAATGCTGCCGAAAGTAGAGTAAGACCAGCTAAAATCTTTTTAAACACACTGCTTCCCTCCTGTCACCTTCTATAATACCATAATCAAGCTGTTGTCAGTCTATTTCAAAAAAATTTTTTTAACGTTCGCGAACGATTTTAGCTAAAATCTGGCCTTTTTCATCCATCTTCACCGCCCGAAAATAGGCGTCATGATAAAACGTAAACCAAGCGCCTTCTTCAATCCCTTTATGGAGCCATTTTTCTTTAGCAAAAATCGAATCCATTGGATAATCGTCATAAGCCAATACCCATAAAACATTATGGTGAGCGTGGGTCGGCATGAGATCAGCCATATGGTAGGCTATTTCCCCATCGCTTTCCAACGTAATAATGGCATGGCCATTACTGTGGCCGCCCGTATGATGCATCTCGATGCCAGGTAGGATCGTTTGGTGTTCGGAAAAGGTTTTGACCCGCTCAGCGATGGGCTTCCAGTTTTGTTCCCAATATGTGTTTCTTGAGCGGATGTTCGGGTGACGCATTTCTTCCCATTCGATCTCCGTTGTCCAAATTACTGCGTTCTCAAAGGTCGGAACGAGTCGGTCACCATCCCACTTCGAAAGGCCGGTGACATGATCGAAATGCAGATGCGTCATGAGAACGGCATCGATATCTTTTGTCGTAAGCCCAAGGTGCGCTAAACTTTCCTCGATATGCGCTTCATCTGTAATGCCGTAATTTCTTTTCTGTTTTTCTGTAAACTTGCCATTGCCGATGCCGGATTCAATCAGAAAATTTTTCCCTCCGGCTTGTAGCAAAATCGGATCGGTTCGTAATTCGATTTGGTTTAAGGCGTTTGCCGGATATTTTTTCTCCCATAAGGCTTTCGGTACTACACCAAACATGGCCCCGCCATCCAAATGCGTGACCCCACCGTCAAGCCAAGTGAGTCGAAATTTTCCGATTTGCAGTTGTTCCATACTCTCCCCTCCTTATTAGCAGTTTAACATAACTGCCCCCTAATTTTGAAACGGCTTACATGAAAAGGGGAGAGTCAACAAAGCATGACAAACAATGGATGCCGTTTGCGCCGCAACCTTTAGTTACCGTTTTTGAAAAACGCTTCACAGCGATAAATGCGGTGGCCTTTTGCCGCAAATTTTTCCTCGTATTCGGTTTGAACGTTATGTTCAATTTTCGCCTGATGTAAATCCAAGCTGATGTTTTCAAGGATCATGCCAAATTTCGAAAAACTTTCAAGAGAATACTCAAAAAATGCTTGATTATCGGTTTTTAAACAAATTCGTCCGCCTGGCTTTAACACGCGCTTATATGTCTCAAGGAAATCACGGTACGTTAAACGCCGTTTTTCGTGCCGTTTTTTGGGCCACGGGTCGGAAAAATTCAAATAGATGCGGTCAATCTCAGCATCAGCAAAATAATCCATTAAATTTTGCGCATTCACATTTAACAGTTTGACATTATCCAAAGGGTGATCGACGAGTTTTTGCACCGCGCTGACGATCACGCTCTTTTCTCTTTCAATGCCAATAAAATTTTCTTCAGGGAACAGCTTTCCCATTCCGGTAATAAATTGTCCTTTCCCGGTTCCGATTTCAATATTCAGCGGATGACGATTGCCAAATACAGTGTGCCAGCTTCCTTTATATTGTTCCGGTTGCTGAAGCACGATGTCGGTGTGTTGGGTGATATAGTCCGCTGCCCACGGCTTATGTCTGACGCGCATGCGAGTCATCCTTTCTTTAGGTGTGCATAAAAATGGGATGGTTTTACAAATTATATAGAGATAATACCAACATTGACAAAGGAAGTGATTCCGATGGCGATCAATGACCGCCATAAGCTTGGTCTTATCTTAGACATACTAAAAACTCACCACTTGGATGGGGTGGCGAGTCAGTCGGAATATGAGCAATTATACCGAGCAACGAAACAGTATCTGGACGAGATTCCCGACCATGAACACGCCGAGACCTTGCGAGCCATTCATGATTACAGCGCCCAAGCGATGCAAATGGACGGTTATGATGACCATATTCATAATAATAAAGAAAATATCGCCTCATGGGTTCAGACACTCGGCTAAGGGCCCTACCGAAATCATTGTCCGGTTAAGAACTCCATTAATTCGGTTTCTTGATGTTGATATTCTCCCTCATTAATAAGAAGGGTTGTCAGGTGACGGACTACAATATACCAGCGCAACCGCCGTCTGGTTGCCTCAGTCAGCGGCCAGCCGTATTCATTCAGCCAGTCCTGCCAATCCTTTCGGTCGATATACCAATATAAGACCATGCTAAGGTCAAGCGCTGGGTCAGCTAACATGGCTTGATCCCAGTCTACTAAATAAAGCTGTCCTGATTCGTCAATCAGCCAGTTGTTATGGTTAATATCACAATGACAAACGGAAAGGCGCGGCGGTTTGACATCACCGCAATATTCCGCCAAGAAATCGATCGCTAGCCGAACGATTTGATGGTCTTGATACGGTTTACTTTTTTCAATCAGCGCTTCGCAAATATTTTCTGGAAGAAGCGGTGCTTTCCCAAGCCTAGATAGCATAAACGCCAAAGGTTTGGAATCGTGAATTTTTTTCAACATTTGAATCACTTGGCTTGATCTCATTTCCTCGGCGCTAAGGGAGCGGCCTTCCAGCCATTTTTGTGCTGTAATGACATCCCCGTTTTCCAACCGTTTCGTCCACAAGAGCTTCGGCACGATGCCTTCAGCCGATAATACGGCTAAAAAGGGGGAGGAATTGCGTTTAATAAACAGTTTTCCTTTTTTTGATCGGGCAACATAGGCTTTGCCAGTATTGCCGCCAGCCGAAGTCAGCACCCAATCATCACTTAACCAATTCATGTCGGACGACTCCCCTGCATTCCGATTTTAAAACATGGCTCTGCTTAAGAGAACTTAGCTCTGCTAAAGGAAACTTGGCTCTGCTAAAGGAAACTTGGCTCTGCCAAGCCTTTGAAGTGAAGGCAGAGCCTTAGTTGATCTTATACTGGACTCATTTACTAGCCAGTGCAAGCCTTTGAAGTGAAGGCAGAGCCTTAGTTGATCTTATACTGGACTTATTTACTAGCCAGTGCAAGCCTTTGAAGTGAAGGCAGAGCCTTAGTTGATCTTATACTGGACTTATTTACTAGCCAGTGCAAGCCTTTGAAGTGAAGGCAGAGCCTTAGTTGATCTTATACTAGACTCGTTAACTAGCCAGTGCAAGCCTTATTAGCGAAGGTAGAGCTTAAGTTGGCCTTATGTTAGCCTGATAAATAAACAGCCAGGTAAGCCTCTTGGGCGTAGGCAGAGCCTTATTGGCCTAAAAAAATTTTAACCCCGTTCATCAAAAGATCGAAAAAAGTTCACTTTTATACCTTATGACATCTTTCCCCTCTGGTCAAGCTGAAAATTTCAACCTTAAGCTCCGCATTCGGGAAAACTTGGAAACACCAAAATCATCATCTCGCATGACGCTTCAGATGCGGGCCTTGGCGGAGGTCTTTGTATGTACTAAAAGGCATTCCGCACATCGAAGTTGTCCGTGTTTCAGCGGAGAGCGATGCCGATTCATCAGCGATAACCAAACTTTCATTGTTGTGCGGTCGTAAATGTCATAGGCCTCACTGTATTTCGCAAACTCCACATAACTTTCCGGCGCAAGCAGGCAAGCTTTCACAGGGATGTCTAAATCGTTTTCCGTTAAAATCCGTTGAACCGCATGAACAGCCGGATCAAGCGCCAAATATGGATTGTCCAGCTGCCTGATCCCATTTGACGTGATTTCCTGCCACTTCCGGGTATTTACCCCTTGCAGGACACTTGCCGATTCCCCGAAAACCGTCTGGATGCACCAAACTGTAAACGGAGTCAAAAGGATCAGGTCGCCATCGATTTCCGTATCGTCCACCAAAAAAGTGGGATGATATAGAACGAGCGTCGTATCATCAAGCAGGCGCAAGAGCTGTTTTATAAAGGGATCGGTAGGCTTCATCTCGTCAGCGGGCGGCTCCAAACTCGGCGTCGTTGTCGCCCAAAGCAGTTGTTTTTGAAAAAAGGCTTCATGAAACTTCGTTTTGAGCGTTTGCACATCAAGTCCCCGATGGGCATTTTTTTCCGCAAATTCTTGGTAACGGCGCGTTTTAATCTGGGTAAATCGCCCGGCGTAACGATAAACATTCGTTTCATAGCGCGAAGGATAATGGTTGAGTTTAATTAATTGAGCCATCTTCCACTCTCCTTATCTTTCTTGAAGCGGAAAGCGCTCGACCATCACATATCTGGGCGTCTGCGCGGGCTCGACCCGATAAAGGGCAAATTCAACCGCCCGCCATCCGAGCGGTTCAAATTCGGGAAGAGAGGCTTGCCATTCTTCATTGGTGACGGGTCTTCCCCGCCATTTTTTAGCGATCGTGATATGCGGGCGATACGGCCGTTTCTCCTCCTGAAAACCAACTTTTACGGCACATTCTTGAACCGCCTGGCTCAATGCGGGTAAATAACTGTCGTATTGTACACCCATCCAGACGACACGCGGCTCGTCTTTTTTGCCGAAAGTGCCGAAGCCATTCAAACGAATTTCCATTGCCGGTTGTTTGACTGCTATCTTCCAGAGTTCAGTATTAAGCTGATCGATTTGTTCCGAAGATGCCTCTCCTATAAAAAACAAGGTGATATGATAATCTGCCCGATCTGTCCAATAACCATATGTAAGCCGTTTTTTCATTATGCTGGCCCGCTCGGAAAGGTGTTTTTTGACTTCTTCCGGAACGGGTATCGCTAAAAAATAATGTGGCATCATAACCCCTCCGAAATCTTTCTACAAGTTGTATTATCTCACAAATGCAGCCTATTTTGTTATAATGATTGACGAAAATAGGAAAAAATCCGATACGGGTTTTTAGCTGTTGTTAACGAACAACCCATTATTCCGAGAGAAAGGTGTTTTGTCCATGGTCAAAATAGCCAATCACATTACAGACCTGATCGGTGATACGCCGCTGATCCGGCTAAATCGGCTTCCTGACCCGAATGGTGCAACGATTTATGCCAAGCTCGAAGCGTTTAACCCAACCCATAGCGTCAAAGACCGGGCAGCGTTTAACATGATTCTCGAAGCTGAAAAAGCAGGCAAGTTGAAAAAAGGGGCGACCATCATTGAACCGACATCCGGCAACACCGGCATTGGCCTGGCGATGAATGCCACCGTACGCGGTTATAAAGCCATCATCGTCATGCCGGATACGATGACCAAAGAGCGCATTAATTTGCTAAAAGCGTATGGTGCCGAGGTAGTGCTTACGCCAGGTGATGAAAAAATGCCAGGCGCCATTGCAAAAGCGAAGGAACTGGCTGAAAGCATCCCGAACAGCTTTATTCCCATGCAGTTCGAAAACGAGGCGAACCCTAACGCCCACCGCCAAACAACAGCCTTAGAAATAATAGAAGCCGTCAAAACTATTGGAAAAACGTTCCGCGCGTTTGTAGCTACGGCCGGTACAGGCGGAACCATTACGGGCACTGGTGAAACACTTAAAGAAGCGTACCCAGATTTAACGGTCCATGTCGTTGAACCGGCAGGATCTCCTGTGCTTTCTGGCGGAAAACCTGGCAAACACAAACTCGTCGGTACGAGTCCCGGTTTCATTCCAAAAATCCTTAACATGAACATTCTGGATGAAATTATTCAAGTGACGGATGAAGCAGCTTACGAAACCACGCGCCGCTTAGCCCGTGAAGAGGGCATCCTCGTCGGTCCTTCCTCTGGTGCTTCTGTTTACGGCGCGATCCAGGTCGCCAAAAGATTCACACCAGATGATGTCGTCATCTGCATGACCAATGACACCGGCGAGCGTTATTTGTCCGGCGATTTGTTTATATAAATAACTGCCACCGATTTTTCGCCCAACCGTAGTAGGTGAGTCACGCTCTCAAAATGTATTTTTTCATTCCGCTATTTTACAAAATAAGGATGTTGCGTCCCTCAGCGTGCTGGAAATCCTCCACCAATGGGACGCATTTCCACCTTATGTCCGATCCGCAACAGAATCCAGTCCACACGGAAAAATAAATCCATTTTATGGTAACCCATGCACGCGTTCACCTAATATAAAAGTGTCGTGTCCCGCAATATTCCCCCTCTCGCGTTTGAAACAGCGAAAGCATCCTATTTTTATAAGAGCCAACATGATGTAAGCACTTTTCAAAAATTTTGCGCCTTTCCATTTGACAATTTGTCAAACTATTGTACCATTATAAGAAAGGGGAATGCGTTTAGACTTTTCTTTTCTCGAAGCAGTACATCCGTATACATTTTTGTTTTCGCCATTATGCTACATGTCTCAACATTCCACTCGAAGAGATTGGTCAATCCCCTTTGAGGCAACAGAGAATCGGCTGATGTAAAACAAAAAATGTTAGGAGTGGTTTTTTGAATCCCTCAACAAACAGGATGCTGAATCGAGTGAAGGATGTCTATTTGTACATTAAGGAAAACGGCACGGTGACGACCCAGGAACTTGTGGATGCATTTGAAATGAATCAAAGGACCATTCAAAGAGACTTGAACATTTTAACCTATAATAATCTTGTCAAGAGTGTCAGCCGAGGGAAATGGACAGTCACCAATAAAAAAGTACGCGTCTCCTGACGAAAGGCCGAAAAAGGGCGCTCCGTCGGAGACTGGTAAAAATTTCCCCGAACGGAGCCCCTTTTTGCCCAACACCCTCCCGTCTAAAAGTGACAACCGCTTTCGAAAATTATTTATGAATTCATCGTTTCGAAGGTGGCGATGTCATGACGGAACGGGTTGGCCTCATTGCGACTTCACGTAAAACCTTGCAACACCCTGCTCCGGCAATTGACTTTTTCCGTGGTTCCCTTTTCACACATACCATTCTATACGCCCAAAAACACTACGACCGCTATTATTTATTTGATGTAAAAAATGGACTTTTATTGCCGGATGATATCCTCATTCCTAAACTGCTTTCGATCAAAACATTGACAAAAGCAGAAAAACAAGCCTGGGCAGAATCCGTTATACGGGAATTTCGTGAATGGGAGCTGCCTGAGTGCATTACCGTCTATATTCACGGCGGTTTAATTTATCGTCAATTACTTGAACCGGAATTAAAAAAATATGGTTTTACTTATGAAGTCCCTTTTAAAGGCTTTGGCATCGGCGAGCAATTGAATTGGTATAAAGAACATTTAAAAACGAAATAAAAAAAATTGGCTCTACCTAGCTTTTTAGACGATGGCAGAGCCTTTGTTTTACTATAAGAGCCTAATAAATCATGTCCTTGCGCTAGGTTGATGGTCCTCTGAGTCTTGAAAACCTAGCGCTTTTTTAGTTGCACAAGAGATTTTTAACCGCCTCACCCGGACCCCCTCACCACACACCTTCTCCACTTGACATATTTTTGCGGCAAGCCCCGCTTAATTTTAGCAACGGGTGGAGCCAGGCTATTAAATAAATCGATTCAGAAACGGAATTCTCGTACCGAGCACTTGTTTGGCAAGCCCGGAGCGGAAAGAGAGCACCATATAGATAAATCCGCCAACGGCAATACCGAGTACGGAATAAACAAGCGCTTGAAGGCGGTTCGCCGGTACGAATCCACCGAGTACGCTGAACAACCCCCATATCCCAAGTCCCATGATGAGTGTAAATAGTGAGATTAAAAGGAATCGTTTTATGATAAAGCGATACGGGTAACGGGCCATTTTTCCGATGAACGCTAAGTTGATAAGAATGGAGACCGCATATCCTAAATCCGTAGCAAAAATCGAGCCGATATCCGGCCACCATTTTAAAAACAATGGGTTAAAGCACATTTTTAATAAAATCCCGATCGCTAAGCTTAAAATGGTCACTTTTTGACAATTAATGCCTTGAAGAATGGCTGCCGTAACAGAAAAACCGGCAAAGAGCACAGCCGATGGCGCATACCATCTTAAGATATAGCCACCCAAGGTTATGGAATCACTAAAACCGTAAAGCAATCCGTAAAGCATATAAGCGAGCATCGATAAACCGACAGCGGCGGGAACGGTAAAGAACAGCACAAATTGTAAAGCCTTCGTCATTTCAATTTGCAATTCTTTTTGTTTCCCTTCCGTAAAAGAAGCCGTAATTGCCGGCACGACACTGACGGCAAGGGCCGTCGCCAAAGAAACCGGAATCATCACGAGTTTTTGATCATAGGTCATGAGATTGGCGATAATGGCTTTCACATCGAGATTTAAGTGTTGATGATAAACATTTAAAAAATGATTCAAAGTTAATTGATCTATGAGTAAGTAAAGCTGGTTGGCAAGGCCGACAGCAACAAACGGTATGGCATACTGGATCAATTCCGCGTACATCGACTTAAGCGGCACATGATGGTCCGGACTTTGTTCAACGAGCTGATCCAAATGCGGTTTTCGTTTAAACCAATACCGAACTAAAAGAACCAGTCCAGCCACTCCACCAACAAAGGCGCCAAACGTGACGGCAGCGACGGCATTCCTCACCGAACCCGAGACCTTCATGATAATAAAAGCGGCCACCAACCCAAAACCGATGCGGACGATTTGTTCAATCGTTTGGGACGTGGCTGTCGGTCCCATGGATTCAAAACCTTGAAAATAACCGCGCATTAAACTCATTACCGGAACAATAATCAGGGCAAAACTGAGCACCTTCATGATGAAAACCAAATTGTGGTAAGTCTCGCCACTCCTTGCTCCATCAAGTGTGATCGACGAAAAATACGGGGCGCCGTAGTACATGAGAAGGAATCCTAAAAAGCCGGTCAGCGTCATCACCAACAATCCTGACCGAAACAATTTTCGTCCTGTCCGATAGTCACCTAAAGTATTATATCTCGATACAAATTTGGAAACAGCAAGCGGGATGCCTACCGTCGATAGACTTAATATGATGGCATATGGTGTATAAGAAACGGAATAAAGAAATACGCCGTCTTTTCCGCCGACAATGGCGTTAAACGGAATAACAAATAACATCCCGAGGAACTTCGATAGAAAAGTCGCCACTGTCAACAGCAATGTTCCTCGAATCATTTGGGACTCCGACATATATCGTTACAACTCCTGCATGATCTTTTAAAATAAAAAAGTTGTCGAATCCCTTGTATTGTATCACATCCAAATCGTAAATGCGTATATTCATCTCGAGGATGTCACCCCTCTCCGCAACATTTGCCTATACACGCACTTAAGCATTAAAATGGTAGCCTTCTTAAAAAAACGAAAGGCGTCCGTCACGCTTCAACTCCTTTTTCAACACCAGCTAAGCGTTTTATCGGCGATTCCGCTCTACCCGCGTTGCCGCCTCAGGCAAACGGTAGACGACCATGGCGGAGAAACAGAAAACTTGCTCACCCGATGCCCCTTCGGCGACAGCCACTCTGAACTGAATGTCGATGACTTCGGTTTTCGAAGGGATGGATTGAAGGAAATCATTCACTGCGCTTTCAAGGTCTTCTTCATGCTCTTCATCAAAAATTTTTACTGCCAACATAAAAAACACCTCCGCACCATATCTATTTGATGCGAAAGTGCTCATTCCTTTAGGATTTTTCGTCGGCTTTCATTCTATTTTGTCGAGAAACCGAAGCTTTACGCTTCAATCGCTCCCCGCCATTTTAACATGCCGCCTTCCATATTGATCACTTTAAACCCTTGTTCGGCGAGGAATTCGGAAGCTTTTTCACTGCGGCGTCCGGAACGACAAACCATTACGTAAGTTTTATCACGATCGAGTTCTTCGAAGCGTTCCGGCAAAGTCCCCAATCTAATGTGTTTTGCCCCTGGAATCATGCCCGTTTCCACTTCTTCATCTTCCCGGACATCGATAATGATCGTGTCTTCGGGCAATCCCTTTTCCAACTGCTCCTGTAACTCGTCTGTTGTAATCGTTCCATATGATTCGCCCATGAAATGTCACCTTTCTGTTAAACTTCTCGTTACCTATTGTTAACCTCAGCCGGTGAAAAGTCAAGGCCAGGGACGTGAAGGTTATGTGAACGTTTTCACGACCAACACATTCCCTGGCATTTGATCACAAACTTAATTCGCAACAATATTCACGAGCTTGCCCGGGACGACAATGACCTTCCGGACAGTTTTACCTTGGAGCCACTCTTTAATGTGGTCATCGGCGAGCGCCTTTTCCTCCAAGGCCGCGCGATCGATTGTCTTCGGCACGGTTAATTTGGAACGGACTTTACCATTGACTTGAATGACGATTTCGACCGTCGACTCAACGAGCTTATCAGGGTCATATGTCGGCCAGGACGTCAGGCTGACTGAAGGTTCATTCCCTAAAATCTCCCACAATTCTTCCGCGATGTGCGGGGCGAGCGGAGACAATAACTTGGTGAAGCCTTCCACATAGGCTTTTGGAATTTCCGTTTGTTTATAGCTTTCGTTAATAAAGACCATGAGTTGCGAAATGGCCGTGTTAAAACGAAGATTCTCATAATCCTCCGTCACTTTCTGGACGGTTTGGTGGTACGTTTTTTCGTAGCTCTCAGTTGCTGCGGCTTCTTCCACAACTTTTTCGGACAGGTGGCCATCCTCCGTGACAAACAGTCTCCAGATGCGATCCAAAAAGCGTCTTGCCCCGTCAAGTCCTTCTTCCGACCAGGCAATGGAAGCTTCCAGCGGCCCCATAAACATTTCATAGACGCGCAAGGTATCCGCACCATGGGATTCAACGATATCGTCCGGATTGACGACATTTCCCTTTGATTTACTCATTTTTTCATTGTTGGCACCAAGTATCATGCCAGGGTTATATAAACGCTGGAACGGTTCTTCGGTCGGAACGACGCCGATATCGTATAACACCTTATGCCAGAAGCGGGCGTATAACAAGTGTAAAACAGCATGTTCCGCGCCCCCGATATAAACATCGACCGGCAGCCATTTTTTTAATTTTTCTGGGTCAGCCAGTTTTTCTTTATTGTGCGGGTCAATATACCGCAAGTAGTACCAGCAGCTGCCTGCCCATTGCGGCATCGTATTCGTTTCGCGGCGGGCTTTCATGCCGGTTTCCGGATCAACGGTATTCACCCAATCCTCGGCATTGGCAAGCGGTGACTCCCCAGTGCCTGAAGGCCGGATTTCCTTCATATGGGGTAAAGTCAATGGCAACTCTTCTTCAGGAAGCGGTTTAATCGTGCCATCTTCAAGATGCAAAATCGGAATCGGTTCACCCCAATAACGTTGACGGCTGAATAACCAGTCGCGCAAGCGGTAAGAAACTTTCTTGCGGCCGATCCCTTCTTTTTCCAACCATTCAATCATCTTTAGAATGGCTTCCTCTTTGTTCAGGCCGTTTAAAAAGTCCGATTGGACATGTTCACCGTCACCTGTATAGGCGGCTTCATCGACGTTTCCGCCTTTAACGACCTCACGGATGGGGAGGCTATATTTTTTGGCAAATTCATGGTCGCGTTCGTCGTGCCCAGGAACAGCCATGATCGCCCCACTGCCGTAAGTGATTAACACATAATCGGCGATCCAGATCGGCAATTTCTCCCCATTAACCGGATTAATCGCATAGCCGCCAGTAAACACACCCGTTTTTTCTTTAGAAAGTTCCGTCCGCTCCATGTCGCTTTTCTTTTCCACTTCACGGCGGTAACTTTCAACGGATGCTTTTTGTTCCGGTGTCGTAATCTTGTCGACGAGTTGATGTTCAGGAGCTAAAACGAGATAAGTAGCTCCGAATAATGTATCCGGACGGGTCGTGAACACCGTTACCGTTTCGTCATGTCCGTCAATTTTAAACGTAATTTCGGCCCCTTCTGATTTACCGATCCAATTGCGTTGCATCTCTTTAATATGTTCCGGCCAATCGACTTTATCGAGATCAGCCAATAACCGTTCGGCATAGGCGGTGATTTTCAACATCCATTGCCGCATCGGTTTACGGATGACAGGATGCCCCCCGCGTTCACTCTTGCCATCAATCACTTCCTCGTTCGCTAACACCGTACCAAGTGCCGGGCACCAGTTGACGGGCACCTCAGCCATATAGGCTAACCCTTTTTTGTATAATTGCAGGAAAATCCACTGCGTCCATTTATAATATTCGGGGTCCGTCGTGTTGATTTCCCGGTCCCAATCATACGAAAAACCGAGCGATTTCAATTGCCGTTTAAACGTGGCGATGTTTTTTTGCGTAAATTCCCTCGGGTCATTTCCTGTATCCAAAGCGTATTGTTCAGCCGGCAAACCAAAGGCATCCCAGCCCATCGTATGAAGCACTTCATAACCTTGCATGCGCTTCATCCGAGCAAGGATATCGGTCGCCGTATAACCTTCAGGATGACCGACGTGAAGCCCAGCCCCAGACGGATACGGAAACATATCCAACACATAAAATTTTTCCTTATCCGATTCGGTATCCGTTTTGAAAGTCTTGTGTTCCTCCCAATAACGCTGCCATTTTTGTTCAATTTCTCTGTGTTTATATGGCACGTTAATCCCTCCTTCATTTCAATCCATCCAAGAAAAATTATCGAAAATAAATAAACCCCCCGCCCTTAACTGTTCTGTTAGGGACGAGAGGTTGGATCACTATTTTCTTTCCCGCGGTACCACCCAAATTGGTGCAAATCCTGCACCCACTCTTTTTGTGATAACGCGCATAACCGCGGCAATCCGCTAATAGGCAAGCCGTTCACGGATGCAACTCCAAGGCGAGTTCAGACCGCGTACCCGTTGACTTGCACCGACCGTCAACTCTCTTCAATGGGCGGAATCAGTCTTACTACTCCTTGTCACCGTTTTTAAATAATTTTAATTTGTATTTTATGCAATGTCGAAAAACTTGTCAAGGGTAAATTTTAAATGGTACAAGCAAATAGGCCTCATTATGATTCCCTTGACATTTAATGCAAATACTCTTTTTTCGGCAGTTTCTGTTGGACATAGGTTTGGACAGTTCGCACTTTTTGCACTGGGCGGTCATAGACCAAGGACGTCACGACGGCGCCAATAAAACAGACAATAATGACAATAAATAAAACATGCATGTTGAAAAGGTCGACAATCAAGCCTCCGAAAAGTGGACCAATCATCCGCCCGCCGGTGGCCGCACTGTTGATAAATCCTTGATAAAAACCAGCGCGCCCTTTTGGAGCGAGCGTGTTCGCCACAGTAGGCACCGCCGGCCAAACGAGCATTTCCCCCAACGTCAACACGACCATGGCCATCATTAACTCATTAAAGGAATCCGCAAACGATAAAATGATGAACGAACAGATAAAAATGCCGATGCCTACGAGCATTTGCGCTTTCGCGGACGATAGTTTTTTTGTGACAACAGAAACGAGCGGCTGGCCAAAAACAATGAGCAATCCGTTCACAGTCCACAAATAACTGTAATGCGAGTAGGAGATGTGTAAGTCTTGCGTATAGGAAGCGATGGTCGATGTCCATTGGACATAAGCCATCCAACACAAAACAAAGCCGATGCTGAGAATAACAAGGGCGTTAAATGGACCTTTTTGTGTGTGACCTCCCGCCTGCTCGATCACATTGGTTGGGTGATGATCAGGCTTCACCGCAGTAGCGATTTTCCTAAAAGTGAAAAAGACAAAAACGGTTAATAAGATATACATGGTGGCATTGACAGTAAAAATCAAAGAAAAGGAAATATCGGCCACCAAGCCACCGAGCGCCGTGCCGACAGCAACACCTATATTTTGCGCCACATAAAGCGCATTAAACGGCTTGCGGCCACCTTCCGGCCAAACGGCACCCGACAGCGCGAACATGGATGGAAACACCATGCCCGAGCCAAAACCGACAATAACGAGCAATACCGAATATGGCCATGTGGAATGGTCAATGGTTAGGGCAATCCCAGCCCCCGCTGTAATGATGAGACCGATTAAAATCGAACGATAACCGCCGATGCGGTCAAACAAAAAGCCACCAACGAGATTACCGACAATCCCTGCGCCACTGTTTAACATAAGAATCAGCCCAGCAAATGTCAGAGAATGCCCTAAAATATCGTGTATATAAATGGTGTTTAACGGCCAGAGAAAACTCGATCCAGTTGTATTAATGACCGCCCCAATGAGCACGAGCCATAATGACTTCGGCATCGTTTTCTTCCTTTCGTGATGAAATGTAAGAGATTTAAACGAGACCAAAGCCAGTTTACTCTCTTTCTCTTAACATGACAATCTTTTTTTACAAGACGATTTTTTTAGAAAAATCCCATAGTTTCTAACGTGAGGAACCGATTATTTTTAGATCGGCTATACCTATGCAAAAAGCCGCGGTTTCATGCGGCGGTAAAGCCACCCGTTCAATAAGAAAAACCAGCCTGTCCCCCCGGCATGAAGCAATATTTTCCGCGCCAAGTTGCGGACACTTCTCTGTTTTTGGACTTTCTGGTCGGCCAAGTAGATGCCAATCAGTCCGCGGTTCACCATGCGATGAAACGGCGCATCGGGGAGCTTGACGATACTTCGGTCGGCTTGTTTCATGAAGTGAATAAACCGTTGAAACATCATCTCTTCACTTTCATAAAAGGAACAAAAATTCAAATCGCCTCCGGCCCGATCCTCATCCTGGTCAATAAAATAATCCAGTAAAATATGTAAACCTTGCACCCACGGAAAATAACCATTCTTTATTTGCCCAGCTAATTCTTCCATATTTTCAGCCGCCGCCGCATAAGCGATCAAACAAAAAATGCCGAGTGTTGAGCCCGAACATGCGGAAAATTCATACCACGTCATCTCCGGTAAGTGTGGTTTATGGGTTTCAAACCAGTCGGTCAGCCGTCCAACCCTCTCTTCCACGGCGACATGCTTATGAACTTGTAAATCGCAATAGTATGAGGCCAGTTCGTGCAAATACGGCTGGATCACTGGTAATGATGGCAAAGTCTCTAAAAATTTTTGACACGTCTCAACTAATGCGGATAGATACCCACCATCATCGCGGTCCTCCCTTTTCTCATAATAATGATGGCGCGAGCCGGGAGTTAACGCATCCATCATCGAGGCATGCAGCAGCCGAAAATCATCAGGGTCTTGGGAGGTGCTGCGGTCGCAAAGATTATCCAAGTAATCACTGATGGTTTGGTAAGCGACGATAAAAGAAATGACTTCCTCTCTCCGCTCTTTCGCGAGCAACCCATAAACAGCGCCGCCCTCACAATGAAACGTTTTTGTCCTGATGCTTGCAAGCGCCTGTTTTCTTAATTCCTCATTTGGGATGGCATCCGCAAAAGCCGTCCAATACGCAAGCTTTTCTTTTACGGTCGGTAAGACATCGCGATAGATCGATTTCATCAAATGCCAAGGATGTGTCGGAACGGTCATGGCGGTCCTCCTCGTGCCTAAAAATAGGGCTGTATTTTCTTTAAGGCCTGTTGGAAAACCTCTTCTCTTTCAGGTTCATTAAAAATTTCATGGTAAAGTCCCGGCCATTCTTGATAGTCCTTTTGTTTAATGGGGAGTGCATCGAACCATGCCTTGACGGCCAATTTGTTTACAATTTTATCATTCCCCGCTTGGAAGATAAATAAAGGCACATCCGGAAAAAGGGGCATTCGCGCCTTTGCCAACTCCATCGCCTTTTCCAATTCAAAATACCAGCGGATGGAGATTTTACGAACCATCCATGGATCTTTGGCATCCTTCTTTAAAATTTCTTTGTTTCTGGTCGCCAACCGATTGCCCGATGGTCCCTTTATCGTCACCATGAAAGCCGGCATGATCGTATTAAGAGGTCGGACCATTTTAACCAACCATTCCGGCGGCGGAAAAACAAGACCGAGACAGGGTGACGAAAGCAAAACAGCCCGAGGGCTAAGGGACTTTTCCTGTAATGTACGAATCACAGCTAGCCCGCCTAAACTATGCCCGAACACTAATATAGGTAATTGAAAAGCCAAAGCGGTTTTGAACCATTTTTCTACGGCCTCAATGATTTCATTAAAGCTATCGATATGCCCCCGTTTGCGTGGGTTTTCCCCTTGACCGGGCAAATCGCCAGCGACAATGTGAAAGCCTTTCGATAAAAATTTTCTCCGGAGCCATTCATACCTCCCGTGATGTTCCCCTGCACCATGAACCATAACGACAACGCCTCTCGGATGCTCTGCCTTTGTTCGCCACACCCACACAGCCGATCCCCTCCCATACCTTAATGTCATTCTGAACCATTTCTTATTATATGTAAATTCCCCTTGATGGAACGATACTTATAAGAAAACGCATGGCTGAAGGACTTCGCTTTAAAAGGAGTGACAGAAATCGAGGCATTGGGGTGACTAGGGTGACGTCACGCATACAATTTAGTAATAGACGTGTTCGTTTTCGGAAAGGGTGAAAAAAGGCGTTTGCCGAATCAAGTGACAAACGCCTTCATTTATTCTCTTACAACAACGCTTCTTTTTTCAAAATCTCAGCTTTATCGGTGCGTTCCCATGGCAAATCGATATCCGTGCGCCCAAAATGACCGTAAGCAGCCGTTTGCTTGTAAATCGGGCGGCGGAGATCAAGCATTTTAATAATACCAGCTGGGCGCAAGTCAAAATGCTTGCGGACGAGTTCGACGAGTTTTTCTTCCGAGACTTTTCCAGTGCCAAAAGTGTCAATCGAGATCGATACCGGTCGGGCAACACCGATGGCATAAGCGAGTTGGACTTCGCACTTATCGGCCAAGCCACTAGCGACGATATTCTTTGCGACATAACGGGCGGCATAGGCTGCGGAACGGTCCACTTTCGTCGGATCTTTACCCGAGAAGGCTCCGCCGCCATGCCGCGCATAACCACCGTAAGTGTCAACAATTATTTTCCGTCCCGTCAAACCGGCATCGCCTTGAGGACCGCCGATCACAAAGCGACCAGTCGGATTGATAAAATATTTCGTTTCCGAATCGATGAGCTCGGACGGGACAATCGGTTTGATGACATGTTCTTTCACATCTTGTTCAATTTGCTCATGGGTCACTTCCGGATGGTGCTGCGTGGAAATGACGATCGTATCCACCCGAACAGGTTGATCGTTTTCATCATATTCTACCGTTACTTGCGTTTTGCCGTCCGGACGCAAATACGGAATGATGTTGTTTTTCCGCACTTCGGCCAATCGGCGCGCTAATTTGTGAGCGAGCGAAATCGGAAGCGGCATAAGTTCCGGTGTTTCATTGACCGCAAAACCGAACATCAGCCCTTGGTCGCCTGCACCAATCGCATCCAGTTCATCCTCGGTCATCGAACCTTCGCGCGCTTCTAAGGCTTGGTTCACGCCTTGAGCAATATCGGGGGATTGTTCATCGATCGACGTCAACACCGCACATGTATCGGCATCAAACCCATATTTGGCTCGGTCATACCCGATTTCGCGAACCGTATCCCGAACAATGGATGGGATGTCCACATACGTCGTCGTTGTCATTTCGCCGGTGACGAGCACCAAGCCGGTATTCACCGCCGTTTCGCAAGCGACCCTGGCATTCGGATCATTTTTTAAAACGGCATCTAAAACGGCATCGGAAATTTGGTCACATATTTTGTCGGGGTGCCCTTCTGTCACTGATTCTGACGTGAAAAGGCGCCTCGATGTTTGTTTACCCATATTCATCCTCCCAAACCTAAAAGTAATCCTTAGGGGTTCGGTAAGTCATTCTTTGCAGGACTCACCATACAATGTTTAAAAAATCAAAAGGAGCCTGTTGTTCAGTCCTGCATCTGAATATATTTTTGTAACCCCGGCTATTCTATCATGTGCATCTCATGGAAAAAATGAACCTAACACATTATGATATAACATGCTTTTTCATAAAAAGCAAAGAAATGGTTGTATTTTAATACAATTTCTCTTTAGTATAAGAAGTAAGGAATTTTTTTATTGCCCATTTTCAAATCGTCGTCACATATCACCCATAATTAGTATGGACTATATAATAAAATATGTTATACTAATTCGTGTAACCAATGTCGAATACTTCATTTGGGCCTGACGATGGATGAAACAATTCTTAAAAAGGAAGGTAATCCGATGAAGACTGTCCCTTTCTCTTCCATTTTGGATGTACTAAAAAAGGAAAATACGCACGTCAATTTGCCAGTCCCGCACCTGGTCGAAAAGGCTCTCAAGAAAAAAGAAGGGGTTTTAACGGAAACAGGTGCTTTGGCGGTTAGCACTGGGAAATATACCGGAAGAAGCCCCAACGATAAATTTTTCGTCAAGGAACCTGAGACGGAGGCTGCCATTGACTGGTCGATCAATCAAGCGACGACAAAGGAAGTTTTTGATAACCTTTATGCTAAGACGATTGAATACCTCAATCGGCTAGATGAACGGTTTGTGTTTAAAGGCTATGCCGGTAGTGATCCGAAACATCGCCTGCCCATTCAAGTTATTAATGAATACGCTTGGCATAATCTTTTTTCCCGGCAATTATTCATCCGTCCAAGCGATGAAGAACTAGCGAGCCTCGTTCCTGAATTTACCGTCATCTCCGTACCTGGTTTGAAGGCCGACCCGAAAACCGATGGCACGCATTCTGAAGCGTTTATTCTCATTTCCTTTGAGAAGCGGACGGTATTGATTGGCGGCACGGAATATGCTGGTGAAATTAAAAAATCCATTTTTACCGTCATGAATTATTTACTTCCGAAAAAAGGCGTTCTCTCTATGCACTGTTCCGCCAACGTCGGAAGTGAAGGCGATGTCGCTCTGTTTTTCGGCCTATCCGGAACCGGAAAGACGACGCTGTCGAATGACCCGCAACGGAAACTCATTGGTGATGACGAACATGGTTGGTCGGACAACGGCATATTTAACATTGAAGGCGGCTGTTATGCGAAAACGATCCATCTATCCGCCGAAAAAGAACCGCTCATATGGAATGCGATCCGCTTTGGTGCGGTGCTTGAAAACGTGATCGTCCGCGAACCTTCTCGGGTCGCCGATTATGATGACAACCAATTAACTGAAAACACGCGGGCGGCTTACCCAATCGAACATATTCCCAACATCGTCAAACCAAGCGTGGCCGGCCATCCCAATACCATACTATTTTTGACAGCCGATGCGTTTGGCGTTCTTCCGCCAATCAGCAAACTGTCGAAAGAACAAGCGATGTACCATTTCTTGAGCGGATATACGAGCAAATTGGCTGGTACAGAACGCGGTATTACTTCACCGCAAGCGACGTTCTCCACATGTTTCGGGGCACCATTTTTACCATTGGAAGCAACGGTCTATGCTAATATGCTCGGGGAAAAAATCGAACAGCACAACGTCGATGTCTTCCTCGTCAATACTGGTTGGACGGGTGGCGCTTACGGAGAAGGTGAACGCATCAATCTTTCCTATACACGGGCGATGGTACGCGCGGCGATGGAAGGCGAATTGCATGATATCGAAACCGTTCAAGATCCGATTTTCGGCTTGAACATCCCGGTTCATTGCCCGGGCGTTCCGGATCATGTGCTTGAGCCTAAGAAAGCATGGAAAGACCCGGAAGCCTATGACCGAAAAGCCAATGAACTCGCGGCTAAATTCAAAGAGAATTTCAGCAAGTTCCCGAACGTTTCAGCGGCCATAAAAAATGCTGGTCCTCGATAAACGTTGAAATCTAAAGAAAACGAGTCTATAAAGCTCACCTATATAAAAAAGCTGGCACTGATTTTTCAGCGTCAGCTTTTTACTTTTGCGGCTGGGACAGCGGTCGGTATTTCCGTATATATTGAAGGCTGAGCGAGAGGACATCATCGCGCATCATAAATGAAAACTTTGGGTTATCTTTAATATTTCTTGGGATTTCCTCAAGAAACAAAGGTCCGTTAGTTTCTAAATAATGGGCTTTTTGTTCGATGCGGTCGATCGTTGCAAAATAAACGTTTTTGATGATGGATCCGCTTTTACCCTCCACTTTATATTGTCCGATATACGCAAGTTCGGCAACTATGGCCCCCGTTTCTTCGTATACTTCACGTCTTGCCGCTTCCTCCGCCGTCTCGCCGGGCTCCACTTTTCCTCCGGGAAATTCCCATCCTCTTCGGGGATGCTTGGTCAAAAGCCATTGATCATGGAAACGACAAATGACCCACACGTGTTTTGGATGAGTGGAAAAAGGGTGATCCTGAAAAGAATACGTGACGACGTTCCGATAGTAATCCGTAAAGACAAAAGATGATTTCATATGATCCATCCCATTCCGTGCTGAATCCGTGCGGTCGGAAAGTGCCTGTCACTATTGTATATAAGTATGAAAGCTTTTGTCCAATCGCTTCACCCGACTAGCCAATGCGATTTTGCTTCTTCTGTTCAAGACGGCGCCACTCATTTTCGAGCTCGGTCAGTGTGTAAGCCTTCAATTCTTCTTCCCGCCCCGCATGCTCGTCGGTTGCCGAAAGCAGCTTAATTAAATATTTTTTTCTCGCTTCAACCGCCATTCTAAGTATATTTTTCCGTTCCATATGCCCCACTCCATGGCCTTTTTTCTTTATTCTTTCCGTATTTTTATTGGAATAGACGGTCTTCTTTGTAATATATGAGACAATCCATTCGAAGGTGATGAAGCGTCTTTCCCTGAAAGTGAAAACGAATCGGAAGGGGCAGGTTTGGCTAATCTAAACATAAGAAATAAAGGATGAGGGATGACCATGGAGAAAAAGAAGTACTATGTCAGAGTGGGAACGGGTGAAGTGCTGCCCGACCCGACGTTATCGGAATGGGAATTTGAAATTTTGGCAACTCCACAGGAAGTTCATGAACTAAAAGATTTATTGGAAATGACCGATGATGAAGCGTTTATTAATTACATTAAAGCTCATGCACCGTTCCAAGAACTAGAGGAAAACATCCCCTATGATAAAAAACTGGAAACCGTCTACCGCTATCTTTACGAACTTGGCACCGAAGAGACAAAGGCGCATATTCGATCGATGGGGTTTATCGAACAATGAAAACACACTTCGCCTTAACAGTAAAAAAAATGTTTTTTATAGGTTTAAAAGTTGGCAAAAAAGGGTAAACTGAGAACAACCCTAACCCCAACACACTTTCATCCTTCCCGTCCTTGTGACGGGAACTTTTTTCTTTTGAATTGAAAGGTTTTCACTCTCCCCGCATTATCACCATTGACGTCACCCAGTCATATAAATAAGTTATGAAAAGTGAGACAGTGAAAAAGCTGAGCCGTCCCAATCCTTAACAGAGGCGTCTTACGGCATGCCTAATCGATCTGGCGCATGTCGATGGGAATCACTCTGAATCCCCTTGTTCTTTTCTCTAAGTGTATGACTCTACGCAAATTGGGATGACATTTTGAAAGGGGCAGCTATATGAACCCGTTCTTTAATCCTGACCAGCTCAAAACCTATATCGAAAATATGCAAAAACCATTTCTCCAAGGGATGCCCTTTAAACCGGAAGACATTCAAAAATACGTCATGGATACCGTCAGTCAGTTCATGCCGGATTTCCTCAAAAACGATAATATCGCTTTTAAACGAACCCAACCGGAATCCGAGGTGCAAGTGTTCGAAACGCATGATTTCGTCATCGCCCGCATCCCCACGCGTTTTGACAGCAATTTGCGCCCAAGACTTTCCATGGATTCTTATCACTTGTATGTCAAGGGACTTCCTGACCGCAATGAGGAATTAAAGCTTCAACTTCCCTGTCCGGTCAAGCCTAAGTACGCCAAAGCGGAATATAAAAACGGCATCTTGGAAGTGCGCATGTTAAAGCAAGGTCCAGAGGCAACGAGGGAAATTAACATCGATGAATGGCTGTGAGGTTTTCTTTCAGACACGCAACCAAGGTGTTTGTCAGCCCGAAATCGAAATGGCCGATAGATCCTATCTAACGGCCATTTTGTCATCTCATAGCTTCCCCCCTTGGCTGACTGGTGAATGGATATCGAAAAACCCCGCATTGATCTCGTTCATTTGCCACACGCTTTTCCCTAACACTATAATGATGATAACGACACTCGGCTCTATCAGAAGACAGAGCTTTAGTTGACCATATGCTATCTGAAAATTGATAGACTTTCTTACCAGAATAAAAACATACCAAGGAGAAACAGGCATGAAGATTGCACAGTTGTCAGCCAGTGAATTAATAAACTTGTATCGAAAAAAAGAACTCTCTCCTGTTGAAGTAACGGACGAGCTCTTCCGTAAAATCGCCGCTGAAAATCCGTCACTTAATGCTTTTGTCACCTTAAATGAAGAGGAAGCGCGAAAACGCGCGAAAGAAGCCGAACACGCCTACATAAAAAATGTCCCCCGTCCATTAGAAGGCGTCCCCGTCGCCATTAAGGACTTAACCAATACAAAAGGATTGCGGACGACTTACGGGACTCCGTTATATAAAAATCACATACCGGACCGTGATGCCACCGTTGTTCACCGGCTAAAAGCAGCAGGCGCAATCATCATGGGGAAAACGAATACACCGGAATTCGGATATAAAGCGACGACCGATAATCCACTGTTTGGGCCAACACGCAACCCTTGGCGTTTGGACACCAATGCCGGCGGGTCAAGCGGCGGTTCGGCTGCGAGTGTTTCCGCAGGGTTTGTTCCGCTCGCTGAAGGAAGCGATGGCGGTGGGTCCATCCGCATTCCCGCTTCCCTCTGTGGGATCTTCGGCTTTAAACCGACTTTCGGGAAAATTCCCTATGACAATCATCTGAACAGCGTCTTTAGTAACCACGAACCTTTTGTCCATTACGGGACGTTAACACGAAACGTCACAGATTGCGCCTTAATGTTTGATGTCATCAAAGGATATGCCGACACGGATCCATTTTCTCTGCCAAACGACTCCGTTTCAGCGGTCGAAGCCATCAAAACCGACGTCCCTCGTCAAGTGAAAATCGGATGGACTTTGGACTTCGGCATGTTTCGCGTGGACGACGACGTCAGAAATGTATTCCTACAAGCCATTGACCAATTATCCGCAGCAGGTTTTGACGTCAGAGCTGTCGACATCCACTTTGGACAAACGTTACGGGAGTACATGGATGATTTTGTCCGGCTGTGGACGGCGGGCCTTGGGAGTTTAAAAGAGACGGCTGACAAACATCCCGACATCTTTTCCCCCGGCTTAATGACCATGATCGAAAAAGGGAACGAGCTAACCGCCGTCGAATACAAGAGACTGGAAAGCTATCGTGCCAACGTCTGGCATACTTTGCAGGCGCTCTTCCGGGATATCGACATCTTATTATCACCAACCTTGGCGGTCCCGGCCGTCCCGTGGAATCAGGAGGGACCGGACGAAATTAATGGCCAGCCGCTTGAAGCCCAAGATGCGGACTGGGTGATGACGCAAATGTATAACCTGACCGGGCAACCGGCCATCTCCATTCCGATTGGATTGACAAAAGAGGGGCTTGCGGTCGGCATGCAAGCTGCCGCCGCTCGTTTAAATGACGATCTCGTGTTAAAATTCGCCAGAACTTACGAGCGTTATTTTCCGACTTTAAGCGGCGCGGTCAACGGCCGTCGCGGCTCTTCTGTGAGAAACTAAAAAGGGTTGTTGCGCAATCTGCGCCTCGAATCCCCAATATCTAGTGGCTTGCCGACGTTTCTGCCGCCGATCAACCGAAAAACGTTGCGCTTCTCTTTTTGCGCAACGTTTTCCTTTAGTGCTTGTCCTATTTTTTTATCATTGTCATAAATTTAACGTTTTGGTCAGTTGTAAAGGCACCTTTCTCCATAAACCCCAGTTTCTTATAGAGATGGATGGCCCTTTTATTAAAAATGGCCACAGTCAACCGAATCGGTACACCCGGAAATTTTTCCTGAATACAGTTTATGATAAAGTTACAAAACGCCGTTCCTTTACCTTTGCCCGTATATTTCGGGTTCATTCCAAGCCCCATGTCCACCATCGGTTCCTCATATGCCCCGACGGCATGGCCGCTCGGCACCTGCGCGGATTCCCCGGTACAAAAAAAGCCAAAAATCTCTTCATCCGTTAAAACAGCATCATACGACCCATTCAACAATTCATTCAATGTGTCTTGATTAAGGTTACTATTGTAAAAGTCATATGGGGGGTCGTATTTCCACTTAAGAATCTCCTTAGCCAAGGCCTCATTCATGTTTCCTATTTTAAAATTTATCATTTGATGCATCATTCCACTCTGTTTTTTAACGTCCCAATGCCGTCAATCGTCGTTTCGAGGATATCTCCAGGTGACAAGGGCCCTACCCCTTTGGGCGTCCCTGTAAAAATGATGTCTCCCGGCTCTAAAACCATGACATCCGTAACGGCCGCGATGATTTTTTCAACAGTATGAATCATATCACTCGTATGGCCGTCCTGCTTCAAAACCCCGTTTTGTTTCAATTGAATGGAGAGCTTTTGCGGTTTTACCGCCGTTTCGATAAACGGTCCGATAGGTTTATAGGTTAAAAACGATTTCGCTCGCATAAATTGGCCGTCTTGTTTTTGTATATTGCGATCCGAGACATCGACACCGATGGTATAGCCGAAAACGACGCTTGACGCCTCTTCCTCTTTCACCCGGTAAGCCTCTTTCCCAATAACGATGACTAATTCCGCTTCGAATTCGATCTGATGATCGGGCTTGGCCAACTGAATCGCCTCTTCCGGCCCGATGATAGAACTTGGGGAAACCATAAACATTAAAGGATCTTCGGGCAGCGCATAACCTAATTCTTTCGCATGTTCTTTGTAGTTTAAGCCAATAGCGATGATCTGCTTCGGAAGAACCGGGGCCAAAACTTTGACGGCATTTAAATCGTGAATCCGGTCGGTTGGTGCGGAGTGCGGATCAAGGAATGGTCCGGTCAGTTCAATCACTCGGTCCACATCGACCATACCATACTTCACATCACCATTGATTAAGAATCGTCCATACTTCAATGGTCTACCCTCCCATCAATTTTCTAAGGCATTATAACCCCATTATAGCGGTTTCCTTCGACAGTTAAAACCAACTGCTAATCACAGGGTATCTTATCGTTTTACGATTCACACTTTTTGCACTAATATTAAAGAAAAAGAATGGAAATGAGGGAGACTCATGCAAGAACCTGTAGGCGAGTGCCGGGATTGCGGAAAAACCATCTTCTGTGACGGCGGATTTCTTTGCGGGGTCGTTTTGGAAAACCACGAATTGCGCTGTTTTGATTGTGATGAAAAAGCGAAAAATGAAAAACAAGCTTAAAGTCGTTATTTAGTTGATTTTGCGCGCTGTTTAGCATGAAAAGCAGGTAAAAACATACCACTTTTTGGAGTGCAACCAGCGCGAAAGCGGCTACACCCTAAAAGATGGAAAATGCGGCAGGTTCTTTCGCCCAGCCGCACTTTTTATGGTCAAATCATTTAACATTGAATCTCCGCCGCTTTTCCTTGCCAATGAGAAAGGCGAGGAACGTATATACGCCGACACGGCTCGTCATGTCCCGAAAATCTTGTTTGGGGTCAATTTCGACGATATCGATGGCCTGTGATTTTTCTTGCCCACCTAGCCATTTGACGGCCGCAAATAAATCGTCCGTCGTCATGCCACCTGGGCTGATGGCAGGGCATCCGGGGGCATAAGCTTGATCGAGGACATCGATATCGACGGATAAGTAAACGATGTCCACGGCTTTCGCCAATTTTTCATACGCCTCTTTGACTATCGCCATGACCCCTTTTTCTCTCACATCTTTCATTGTATAAACATTCACGCCGTGCTGTACGGCATAATCATAATACACGCGGCTGTTGGCAAAATTGCGGATGCCAATTTGGATAAGATGTTCCGGTGCTAGTGTACCTGATTCAATCAGCCCGCGAAAAGGTGTGCCGTTCGATGGTCCGCCGTCTTCCCGATTTCTAAGATCGTGGTGAGCATCAAACTGAATGACACCGACGGTCTGGCCTTTGGCTGCCTGAAAACCGCTAAGCGCGGGACAAGTGATGGAATGATCCCCTCCTAAAATGATCGGGATCGCATCCGGATTGGCGCAAACCACTTGTTTTATCGTAGAGGTAATGCGCGTGTGGCATTCCCGTACGTCTGTCACGTGCATCAAAATATCCCCAAAGTCGACGATAGGCGTCTCCGTCAGGTCAATGCCATCTTCCACCGCAAACGTGGCGGTATTTTTAAAAATCGCCCGCATCACCTCCGGAGCAAAAGCCGCTCCAGAATGGCTAATGGAAGGTTTTGATAAAGGCACGCCGATGAGACCATAGCCTTGAAAAGGTTCACCGTTCCACGCCTTGAGCCGTTCACCGAACTTCGTAATGCCTGTATCTTTAAAAACAGCTTGCCCGGCTGGCCTAAGGTAAAGCAACTCCGATTCGCTTTTCATAGACACATATCCCCTTCCTCAGCCACGGATCCGCTTTGCATACACGCATTTCCCCTTTTTCAGCACTTGATAAGTATGATTGATGCCATAGTGGTATGGAATATAGTGATAATTTGGCGCGTCCCAGATGACCAAGTCGGCCGCTCGACCCACACGGATTTGACCGGCAACCTGGCCCCTTCCTATGGCAAAGGCGGCATTGATGGTCACCGCATGCCAGATTTCTTCTGGCGTCATCTGTTGTTTTAACATCGCTAAGCTCATAATCAACTGAATATTTTCAGTGACGGAACTTCCTGGGTTAAAATCGGTGGACAGCGCGACGGCCGCGCCGCTATCAATCAGCTTCCTCGCCGGGGCATAAACATCTTTTCCTAAATAAAAAGTGGTCCCCGGTAAAAGCACGGCAATCGTGTCACTTCCGGCAAGACGACGAATGCCTTCTTCACTTATGGCGACAAGGTGGTCAGCGGTGGCAGCCCCTAAGTCGCAAGCCAACTCCGCACCGCCGAGCGGATCGATTTCGTCCGCATGGATTTTCAGCCCAAACCCTGCCTGTTTAGCTTTTTCTAGAAAGTCCCGGGATTCCGCCACCGAAAACACGCCGGTTTCGCAAAAGATGTCCACAAATTCCGCTAAACCGCGCGCCTTTAATTCAGGAAAAAGCTCTACCATCTCTTGCAAATATCGGCCGCTTTGTCCTTGAAACTCTTCAGGGATGGCATGGGCGCCGAGGAAGGTCGAGACGAGATCGACGGGATGTGTTTCATTTAGTTCTTTGACGACTTCTAATTGCTTGATTTCTGTTTCTTTATTCAGCCCGTAACCGCTTTTCGCTTCAAGGGTGGTCACGCCGTAACTTAAAAACCGGTCTAAATGCTTTTCCGCTTTAGCCTTCAATGCCGCTTTCGTTGCGTTCCGCGTCGCCCGAACAGTCGATAAAATGCCACCGCCTTGGCGCAATATTTCTAAATACGGCACCCCTTGGAGCTTTAACGGGATTTCATGTTCCCTGGAACCACCAAAAACAAGATGCGTATGCGGTTCAACGAGCCCCGGGGTGACGAGGCGCCCTTCGGCATCGATGACTTCAGCACTTTCTAAATGGGCGGCTTCCGCATCTCTTCCTATCCAAGCGATGAGACCATCTTTGATCGCAAGGGCCGCATTTTCTAAAACCGTTAACTCCCTCATCTCCGCCCCTTTTTTCGGACGGTCACTCTCCATTGTCAAAAGCTGGCCGATGTTTCGAATGACAAGATCAAACGCTTGCAAGTTTTAAGCCTCCGTTTCCCACATCGGAATCCGCACGCCTTTTTCCTTAGCGACTTTCTCGGCGTCTTCATAACCGGCATCGACATGGCGAATGATGCCCATGCCTGGATCTGTCGTCAACACCCGGGACAACTTTTCATCTGCCCGCGCTGTGCCGTCAGCGACAACGACCATACCCGCGTGAAGGGCGTACCCCATGCCGACACCGCCTCCATGGTGGAAGGAAATCCAGCTTGCACCAGCAGCGGTATTGATCAGCGCATTCAGCACCGCCCAATCGCCGACGGCATCGCTTCCGTCTTTCATGCCTTCGGTTTCACGGTTAGGTGAGGCAACGGAACCGCAGTCCAAATGATCTCGGCCGATGACGATCGGAGCTTTCAACTCGCCTTTCCGAACTAATTCATTTAAAGCGAGACCAAACTTTTGCCGTTCTCCGTAACCGAGCCAGCAAATTCGAGCGGGCAAGCCTTGGAAAGCGACTTTTTCTTGGGCCATTTTAATCCAGCGAATGAGGCCCTCATTTTCGGGGAATAGTTCCATGATCAGCTGGTCCGTGCGGTAAATATCTTCTGGATCCCCTGACAGAGCTGCCCACCGGAACGGGCCTTTTCCTTCACAGAATAGCGGTCGGATATAGGCGGGCACAAAACCGGGGAAGTTAAAGGCGTCTTTCACTCCTTCGTCTTTTGCCACTTGCCGGATGTTATTGCCATAATCAAAAACAACCGCGCCGAGTTTTTGGAATTCAAGCATCGCCTCTACATGTTTGGCCATGCTTCGACAGGCAAGCTTAACATATTCTTCTGGCTGGTTTTTCCGCCATTCCGCTGCTTCTTCAAGCGTAAAACCTTCTGGGATATAACCGTTCAGCGGGTCGTGGGCGGAGGTTTGGTCTGTGACGATGTCGATTTTCACCCCCCGCCGAAGCAATTCATGATGCACGCTTGCGGCATTGCCGACAAGCCCAATCGATAAAGGCTCTTTTGCCTGAACGGCAGCCTCCGCCCACGCTAGTGCTTCTTCAATGGAATCGGTCATGCGATCACAATATTTCGTCTGCAGCCGTTTTTCAATCCGTTTCGGATCCACTTCGACGGCAATCACGACACCACCATTCATGGTGACGGCTAGCGGCTGCGCACCGCCCATGCCGCCGAGACCAGCCGTTAATGTCAATGTTCCGGCTAAGGAGCCGCCAAAATGCTTTTCCCCGACAGCTCTAAACGTTTCATACGTACCTTGTAAAATGCCTTGACTGCCAATATAAATCCAGCTTCCGGCTGTCATTTGTCCGAACATGATGAGCCCTTTTTTCTCAAGCTCATGAAAATGTTCCCATGTCGCCCATTTCGGCACCAAAACGGAATTAGAAATGAGGACTCTTGGCGCCTGTTCGTGGGTTTTAAAAACTCCGACGGGTTTTCCGGATTGAACGAGCATCGTTTCATCATTTTTCAAAGTCTTTAAGGTTCTGAGAATCGCCTCAAAAGCATCCCAATTGCGCGCCGCCTTGCCGATGCCGCCGTAAACCACTAATTCATCGGGTTTTTCTGCGACATCAGGATCCAAATTGTTTTGAATCATGCGATAAGCGGCTTCCTGCTCCCATCCGAGACAATGCAGCTCCGTCCCGCGCGGGGCACGGACGATTCGGCTTTTATTCATTGACTTCCCCTCCATTGACCATCATATGGGTTTTATTTTCAAATTTTAATAAGGATTCCCATTCATCATCCAAAAGCCATGCCGCGACGCGTTCAACATCATAGGAAAACACGCGATCACCGTTAAAAGCCGGCGTAATAAGCCGTCCCTTTTCATAAATGGCTCGCGTCCTCGGCGCCATTTTATCAACATCCCGAAATTCCAAAGCTTGCATCGCACATATGAGTTCGATAGCGAGCACGCGGCGGACATTTTGCACGATTTGATAACAATGGCGGCTCCCGATCGTGCCCATGCTGACGTGATCCTCCTGATTGGCCGACGATGGAATCGAATCGACGCTCGCCGGGTGAGCAAGCGTTTTATTTTCTGACACCAAAGAAGCGGCCGTATATTGAAGAATCATCGCCCCTGACTCGACGCCGGGATTTCGGCTAAGAAAAGGCGGGAAATCGTTCAGCTGCGGATTGACGAGGCGCTCAATCCGGCGCTCAGAAATATTTGCTAACTCCGCCGCGGCGATTTTGAGAAAATCAAGCGCCAAAGCAACGGGCTGTCCGTGAAAATTCCCGCCTGAGATGACCTTTTTTCCGTCATCAAAAATCAACGGGTTATCAGTGGCGGCATTCATCTCAATCGTTAATACTTCTTCCACATAACGCATGGCTCTGAGTGATGCCCCATGGACTTGCGGAATGGTGCGCAAAGAATAGGCGTCTTGCACTCTTTTTTCCCCTTGTTCGGTGACAAGCGCACTTCCTTGCAAAAGGGCGCGCATGCGTTTGGCGACTTCTCTTTGTTCTTCATACCCCCGCGCCCGATGCACATCATCATCGAAGGCGGTGATCACACCTTCCAATGCTTCCATGGTTAAAGCCGCGGCCGCCTCCGCCACTCTGCTCAGCCGGGTCAATTCAACCAGCGCAACAGCGCCTTGAGCAGTCATCGCCTGCGTGCCATTAATTAATGCGAGACCTTCTTTAGCAGCGAGCGTCAACGGCTCTAAGCCGCACGTTTTTAGCACATCCGAAGCCGGCTGCCTCTCCCCTTTGTAAAATACTTCCCCTTCACCGATTAAGGTGAGGGCAAGATGAGACAAAGGTGCCAAATCCCCACTCGCACCCAGTGATCCTTGTTGCGGAACGACGGGATGAATCCCGAGATTTAAGAAGTCTAGAAGTCTTTCAATGATAATCGGCCGCACGCCAGAATACCCTTTAAGAAGGGCATTTGCCCTGAGGAGAAGCATGGCGCGGCTTACGGATTCTGAAAACGGCTCGCCGACACCGCAAGCATGGCTGCGAATCAAGTTTATCTGCAGCGCCTCCACTTGCTCGCGGTCTATCGTGACGTCACTCAATTTGCCAAAACCTGTTGTAATGCCGTATACCACTTTCTGATTTCGAACAATGTCTTCCACGCTTTGACGGCTTTTCGCCACCCGAGCCATGCTTTCAAGTGAAGGGGCAACGCGTTCAAAGCCGAAGACGATTTTTTTGAAAGACGATAAGGTTAAATGTTCTCCATCCAAAATTATCAAAAGGTTTCACCCACCTTATGGTTTTCCCGAAAAACAATAGGGGGCCGCATAACGTCAAGCGTTATACGACCCCCTCATGCCTAATGACTCTGGGTCAGTCATTTTTATTCATATGTGATTGATGCCAAGCCCGATCGCTTCATGTTCTAAACCTTTGACCGGTGCGCCAATCGTGCCGTATAAAGCAACGGCAATCCACTCGCCTTCATCCCCTTCAATGTAGGGGTTTCCGCGAACAATCGAGAATTGCAAGCCGACCGTACGCAACAACGTCCCGAATTGGTTATTGCCGCGAGACACACCGCTTAGCGCTTCTAAAATGGCATGATACAAAGCATGGTTTTCTCTATATAAATCCGGCCGGACAATGCCATTGTTTTTGGCAGCCGTCTCAACAGCCGCGACGATTTTCTGACTATCCATCGAGCCGACTTTCCCTTTGCAAAATCTCCAACCTAATTGAAGAAGTTTTTCCGGCAAGGTCTCACGCCCAAGAAGTAAAAGCAGAAGCGCTTCTTTGCCGATTAGATGATTACGGTCAAGCGGCATGGTTTCACTCTTTTCTAATAGCTAGTGACTAATTTTATTGTATCCGTTTTCAAAAGGTGCTGTCAACGACGATCCCCTGTCAAACCTAACTAATGGAAAAAAATCCGCTTGATGGCTGGTAAAGTGTCATTGCCTAAAATGAGCATCGTAAGCGCCCAAGGAAATATACCAATAAAAGTTAATAGAAAAAAGAGGCTGGGTTTAACTTTTGTGACGCCAGCGACATAAGAAATATAATTTCCGACGCCAAACGGCCGCGTGATGGCTATACTCCAGATACCATATTTGTGAAACCATTTTTTCGCTTTTTCAATGCTCATCCGGAACTTCCGGGGTAGTGCAGACTCCAATTTATAAGCAATTGAATACGGAATGATACTCGCTATGCTGTAAAACAAGCTCATCCCCATCGCGATAAAAACCGTCTCAAAGAGGTTTGCGGGTAACAAATAGCCATAGGCTAACACCACAACAATTCCCGGAAAAGGTACCGATGCCCCTTCAAGAAACATGGTTAAAAACAATCCAAATAAGCCAAATCCACCTAACCAGTCCAGTACGTTATGCATCAAAGGGAACGTCCTTTCCGCTTTTCTTTTCTCTCGCGCTTTTTTCAGTATATAACCCCGAGTCCGTTTCTGACAATGAGGGATTTTCAATCCAATCAGTATGATGAGCCAAAAATCAATCTTCTCTTAAATCCACTAATAGCATTTTCTGTATTTTTCTCAATTTGTAAACCTATGACTCTTAAACTGTGACGAAAGTCTCATGGACAAAACGGTTAAAATGGTATAAATTTACTCTTAACAAACGAAAAAGAAGGGGAATTTATGAGATTCAGAGACTTCCATATCAATATTAAAATCAGAATCATTGAAACCTTCTTATCCCGAACGGTGAGCGGAATGGTCTTTCCTTTTATGACGATTTACCTTGCCGCTCATTTCAGTGCAAAATTAACTGGCATATTATTATTGATTAATGTCATGGTGGGTGCCGTTGCCAATTTTATCGGCGGATATTACGCCGATCTTGTTGGTCGTAAGAAATTATTAGTAACAGCCGAAAGCCTTCGCTTTATTGCCTTTGTCGTGATGACCTTATCTAACTCACCTTGGTTTGAACTTCCGCTTCTCACCTATTTTATGATGGTCATGAATACCATTTGTTGGGGTTTATCCGCTCCCGCCGGCCAAGCCATGCTGATTGACGTTTCCACACCTGAACAAAGAAAATATATGTTTTCCTTGTCATATTGGGCGATCAATTTCTCGATTGCCATCGGATCGATCCTCGGCGGATTTTTCTTCAAGTCTTATTTTTTCGAACTGTTAATCATCATGACGGCAACATCCCTCATCGTTTTATTGATGCTCGTATTATTTATTAAAGAGAGTTTGGTGCGCCAAGCGGTGGAAGATTCTAGCCATTCGGTAAAAGGTCTCTTTTCCGCTTATAAAAGGGTGATTGGAGATCGTCTATTTATGGTGTTCTTCCTTGCATCAACTTTAATTCTCACGATGGAAATGCACTTAACGAACTATATCGGCATTCATCTGAGTCAAGATATGCCAAAGCAAATGTTTTTGTCACGGATGATTGACGGCATTAACGCGCTTGGGATTTTAAAAACGGAAAACACCCTTTTAGTCGTTCTCATTTCCGTTTTGGTCGTCAAAATCATATCGCGATTCAAAGACCGAAATGCGCTTTTGTTCGGATTGGTCCTATATGTTGTTGGCTATAGTTTATTGTCCTATACAACGAACATTTGGTTGCTACTCATTCTCATGATTGTAGCGACGATTGGGGAAGTCGTGCGCGTGCCGATAGAGGAAAGTTATATGGCGATCATCCCACCGGAAGATGCGCGCAGTGCCTACATGGCCGTTAACGGGCTTGCATATAATGTCGGCTCCATCGTTATTTCGTTATTTGTCACAATGAGCGCCTACCTGCCACCGTTTTGGATGAGTGTTGCTATTTTCTTCGTTGGCACCATCGGTTTTGGTTTCTTCGTCATGATACTCCCGAAATTAGATGAAAGAAAACAGGAAGCTGAACAAGCCTATCAAACCGTCTCATGAAAAGGTGAAAAGCATTGGAAGTTGACCGAGCGCATTTTGTCCGGTCAGCTTTTTTATTTTTACATTGGGAGATGGATGGTAAAAATCTTTGATGGAAGCATGTTTTTCCATTCCTAATGTCGCTGGCTAGTGCTTCCTGATGAGGGCACTTTTGGTTTCATATCGTATTTGGTGTATAATAAGGGCAACATATATGAAGGGGGACCTTTAAATGGCCTTTAATCGAAATCAACGGGAACCAGTCCCAGAAGCTGAAACGACGGTGTGGGCGTGTACAAATGAGGATTGCTCCGGTTGGATGCGAGACGCTTTTTCTTTTGAAAAAGAGCCTAAGTGCCCCTTATGCCAATCCGATATGGTTAAAGAAACGCGCATTTTGCCTGTGATTGAGTAAAAATCCCAAGTAGAAGTTGATCAATGTTTTAATCTTTTCCCGTTTGATAATGCGCATATAATTGCATCATTAACCTTCAGAGCTGACTTAAAGTGAGCATTTACTCAGTTTTTTACACTTATGAACGAACAAAAAAACTCACGCATGGACTGTTTGCGTGAGTTTGTGACCGCGGATAACTTGGGTAAAGAAAACCTGGCACTTATTCCATCAGCCGGTCTGACCGCGCATTTCGAAAACCCGGAAGCCAACTTTCAGGCTGGTTTACCGAGCGTAAGCGGGGGAATCGGCATCAAAGCATCCATCCCCCAAATTTTCATTCACCTTTTTTGATCATGTTTTTAATGTCTTCCATTAAAGCGGCATTATTGAGCCGAATCAGTTCCTTCAATCCGTCACGAAGTCGTTCGACATCAATAGTGTCACCTTGTTTCAAGACGTATTGAACAACAATTCTTTCTAAGTCGGCTTGCGATATGCCGTATTCTTTTTCCATCTTCGTTCATCTCCTTTATGACAATAATATCGTAAACAATTCGCGAAAAAATTTCAAAACAAAAGATGTGTTACGGTGGATGAATCGTAAATCTTGGGAAAAATGACTGTGATACAGGTCATTGAGAAGGGATAGAAATCGACAATTTTCCCAATGCCATAAACCGCAAATCCATGATATGATATAGACATAAAGTTCAAGGATTTCAGTGAGTAGGCTAAGTTTCCGTTACCAAACGGAAGCCCTAACCCCAAACTTGCCGATGGCTTGTTTCCGCCGGGTTTGGATGACCCCCATCTCGCGGAAACCCGACAAGCCAGCACCTGAAGAACCTTGAATCTTGTGACCCCCTATTTAATCCCTATTTTTTCCGGACGAGTTCCCCCGTCCGGATTTTTTTTTATATACGGAATGGTCAAGCCATCATGAGGCTTTGTCCCAACGATGGGTGCTGTGATGGCACGCTTTTTTTATGAAAATGCGCTGTGAATGTTTTCTTTCTAAAGTTTGCGAAATTTTATCAGACTTCCACACAAGGAAAACGTTGCGCGGAAACCAAAAACGGAACGTTTTCCGCTTGCAGGCTGGTGTTAATTTGCACGGCATCCCGATATTAGGGAAAAGCAAACGTGATCATTAGCTCTGAGCGAGTTAATTAAAGGGATTTATGGAAATCTACATATTTCCTCCGTCTAAAGAAACAATAAAAACGGAGGTGTCAAAATGGCGAGGGAAAAGAAGCTGCGGGTGAATGCGGGAAAAACGGCATCTTCGGTAAATCCACAGGGTTTGTCGGAAGATGTCGCGGATCAACAGCCGCGATCCCAACTCGAACAAAGGGCGAAAAAGAAAAATACAAAAATTTAACTGCGGTCGAGACGGCCGCAGTTTTTTCAATCTGTAAAGGAACAAGGAAATTCCCCTTTTTACACGTCGGTTTGCAGAGAACCATCATCTCACAGATATAGAACCCCTTTTTCTACGAATACCGCAAGGCCTGCCATCAAGGGTTTACGCAACATACTGGCTGCCTTTATAGGTGTACGAAACTTGTCCCATCGTGTACAATCAACATAGACTGCCATAGTATGGAGGACAGATATGTTTGACCCAACCGTATTCGATAATCTCAAAGTTGTGTTAGAAGGCGCCATCTATGATCTCGATTTGAAAGGCCAAACGCAAATCATTGACCGTTCAGACCTCGTGGATTTGGCAAAATTGACGCGAACGTACAGCATTGCTTTGGCTAATAAACATGTGGAAGGGCTGATCGAGTTATCGACGGATGCTGAAAATTGGTCTGGAGAAATCCTAGAAACGGGGACCGATTACCCGTGCCATTTATTTTTGCAATTTTACTTGCGCATCAACGACATCGATCGCGATTGCGCAACCATTAAATTCCGCATCAGTCAAATCTGGCGTGCCTACAAACCGAAAATCGAACAGCAAATCACATTCGTTTATAATAATACAGAACCCTCCATTTTTCACGACCAGATCAGTTTAACTTTCAATGAAAACGTCAACGAATCTTTTATCGCGGAAATTCCTCAACTCCTTCACCTCATTTTAGAAACAATGACTGCTCTGGAAGACCTTGTGTCTTAAACATAAACATAGAAAACGGGTGCTCACTTTGGAGTACCCGTAATCTTTTTAGCCATCCGATACATGGGATAACCACCGATGTTCTCCTCTGCTAAGAGATAAAACCCATTTTTTTCATAAAAACGGAGTGCTGGCTTATTCGTCGTTGAAACCCTTAGGTGATATTCGTTAACCCCTTGACTTTTCAAAAAAGCTTCGGCCTGTTCGATTTGCAGACGCCCATAACCTTTTCCCCGATAACCAGGTTTTAAATAAAATAAATCAACATAACCAATCCGTTTGCCCATGTACGTCACAATTTCAACTTCAAGCTGGCCGACCGGTTCTCCATCATGTTCCATGATCAGAAATCCGTCGGGAAAAAACAGCGTTTGAAAAGCCATCCATGCCAAGTAATGATTCGGGCTGACCACGTCATCCGTTGTACCCAAGCTGACTTTAAAGGAATCGCGCCGAAACTTTAACAAAGTCTCATGGTCTTTTTCAACGTTGATCCGTCGAAAAGTAAATGCCGCAGACATCATACTCCCCCCATTTATGACCTCGTTAATATTGTATAGGTCAGCCCGGAAACGGTGAGAAAAAGCGGCAAACTTTCTTCTACGCATGTTTTAAATGACAACACCCCGTCGTCTTTTTTCCTACCTCAAGCAAAATTTTTTAAGTTTACCGCTGAAATCGGATGTTTACCGCTAGTTTTTCAGTGTTTCCGCCAGATGAAAACAATTCTGAAAATTCCACTGCACACTCAACGGATCAGACCATACAATCGGGGGGAAAAATCATTCAAAGAACTTAACCACTCTTCTTCACAAAATGCATCAAATATTTCTTTTTTGCTATTTTACTCACGCAATCCCCTCTTCCACATCATCTTTCCTCCTTCATGAATGAGAAGGAAATCTGGCCAAGGATTGCTCTACCATTTAAAGTTTTGGTTTCCATTAAAAAAGATCGGGGGATTCCCGATCTGGCGGTTTATAAAAGAAAAAGCTGGTTTATGTCCAGCTAATGATTTATTCAACAACTACTGCCTTTTTTCCTTGACGTTCATACTCAGCCATACGTCTTTCAAAAGCTTGTCCATCGATAATTTTCAAGCCACTCTTAGCCGGTCTCACTTTTGCATTGATTTTAACGGGACGATAAGCAATCGAAGTAGAAAAATTTTTATTCTTGCTCATCCCCATCTCCCCCATTCTGATTATATTCTACCACAAACTGAGCGATATTGTCGATAAACCCAATAGTAGAGACTATTTGAGCGACTCGAGGGAATGTTTCTATTAACATATCCATATCAACATTTTCTTTAACTACGGCTACGTATAAACCCAATCGCAACCTTTTTCCGGGGTTTCGAATAAATAAAACCATTTCTCCCGTTAAGCCAGGCACGACGACCTCTGTTTCATCGATTTCCGTTAAAATTTGCCTGATTCGACTCGCATCTTTTTCTAGTATTTTTTCAAATTCACTTACCAAGAATTTTCCTTTATCCACCAGTTCAAAGATTTTCCCATGCCTAAAACTAGATAATCTTGGTTTGTCCGGTTCGCTTTCATCAGGGACAACGAAATACATGCGATATTCCTTTTTTCTTAATTTCAAATTCACCGCTACCGTTTCCATAATGGTAAATAATAAATCGGAAATAGCTTCTCTAGCCCATTTCAGATCTGGCTCGTCAATGGCTTCAATAGCAGCCGCTAATTCCTCTTTATACAACACGAATGGTTCTTGAACTTCTACTTGCTGTAAATGCTTTTCCTTTAAATATAACACTACGTCCCGAACCAGCCATCCAATACCAACGATAGGCCAAAATAATAGATTAAAATATAACAATTTATCAATGCCGTTTGCGTGTTCACCCGGATCAACTTTTACAATCCACTCATATACACTTTTAAGAACCGGATTCAAATCTGGCAGAGACTTAACGATCCCAGACATGAATTGTGTCATCAACCATATTATCGCTACGGTAATAAAAGTTTTATTTTTCTGCGCCGCCGACACTAGCCTTTTCCTTACAGATGAAGGCCTCTTCAGTCTCCTCATTCGTTCAAACCTCCTTCCTTTATCATTGCATAAAGCTATCAAAGTATCTATTGTTTTTTCAAGAATATGAAAATAAAAATAGCCCCTACCCATATGATGTCGTAGGGGCATCTTATTCAAACCCAGGTGGAGGAGGATCAATGATCTTTAGACCAGGTTTAGCTGGCTTAATAGGCTTCGTCAACTCTATTTGAAAAAAATCAAGGCTCATTCCGTCCTTAACGCCTATTCGCTTAAAATTTTTTATGATCGCCTTTTTTTTCTCTGACTCATTGCTTTTCTCCTGCATAAAAACACTCCAATCTGGTGATTGGTACACTATATGCAGTATAGACAAGATGCATGATGGTTAAATATGAAAATGGGTTATAGGGAAAATTAGGTTTGTAAGGGGGATCGGATGGTGTCCAAACTGATAGGGTTTATTAAAAACACAAGTATTGTATGGAAAACCGCCATCGGTTCGGCGCTTTCCTGGCGAATCGCGCAATGGGCGGGTTCTTCCCACCCATACCTCGCTCCAATTACTTTGATTTTGTCTTTACAGTCCACATTGAACAAATCTGTCCATTTTGCCATATATCGCATGTTCGGAACCGCCCTCGGCATTTTGATCACGGTCTTATTAGCCGGCTTTTTTTCCGTTTCTTATTGGACCATTGGCTTGTTAATTTTTATAGGTACGGCGGTGGCAAAACTGTTTAAAATGAATAATATCGTGATCCACCAAATTGCGCTCAGTATTTTATTGGTGTTTACCTTTGCGCATAAAGGTATGGATTACGGCATCGATCGACTGCGCGACACCATCATCGGTGCCCTCGTTGCTCTTGTTTTCACCGTGCTGATACTGCCGGAAGATCCCTTGAAATCACTTAAAAATAAATTTCTTTTATTAGCGGAAGAATTAGCCGCCAACCTCACAGCTTCTGCAGCCTGGGCTGAAAAAGGTTGTCCCACCGATGAAGGGGCAAAGCTCCATACCGGGACGAAAGCCTTATTAAAAGATCTCCATGAAGTTGAGAAAAAACTAGACCAAGCGATAAAAGATTTGCGCTATAATCCGTACAGCAAAAAACATAAACGGGAATGCCACTTTTTAAAAACACAACTCTTACCTCTTCAACAAGGTTATACACACATGAGCCGCTTATTAAGAACGTTAACGGAATGGTCAGCTTCTGGAACGATGACAGCCTTTGACACTGCATTATGGTCAAGTTACCTTTATTCACTTGCGGCATATATTATTGAATGGAAAAGGGAGGTGGAACAAAAACGAACATCCAGAGTGATTTTTCAATTGACCTTACCGCCCGGAAGCGAGAAAAACATCTATCCAGACACTTTATATCACGAAGCCATGGAAATGCTCAGAGATTTTATGCCTACTGTTCACCGTAGCCCAACAACTTCATAGAAAAATTTTTGTTTCTGCATGTATAACCTCTCGGATTTTGGCGATACTTAAAATAAGTTATCTATCTTCTCCCCCTTAATCAGAGGTTGACGCGCGGAGATCATCCCATTGGCCGTCAACCTCCTTTTTTTGCTCCTACGGTAACCGAATTTCAGTGATGCATATACCATCCTTTTTTTATAGGGATAATCCTACGGTATGCGGATGGACTGGCCGATTTGCAGGCGCCGCGGATTGACCCGTGGGTTGAGCTTCTGTAAAGTACCATGTGCCCAACCATTTTTTCTTTCCAAATCCCAAAAGGTATCGCCGGCCTGAATGGTATACGTATGCGGTTCGTCCGAGACTTCAGGGACCATCTCATCTAAGTCAACAAACCCTCTTATCCCGGGAACTCTCCCGCGATTGGAGTACTGAAAGACGCGCCACTTCTTCCAAATCTTATTCGGTCTTGGCTGATCAGTGCCGTAATGAGCGATCCAAAGCGGAACATGTTGCAAGATAGAAGTTAAATGATTGGCCGCCATATTTGCGTTCGTATATAGCATCACCTCATGATCCGTCCACTTCTTCACATTTTCCAGAAAAAACAGCGCGATTTCGGACAGTTCAACCTTCGAAAGGCCATTTGTTACCTCCAAATCTAAAACATGCGGCAAAGCGCTTGGCATGGCGTCAATCGTTTGAACAAAATGCCGGGCTTCCCGCACTGCTTCCGCCCGATTCTTAAAACGGGCAAAATGGTAAAAGCCTATAGAGAGACCGGCTTTTGAAGCTCCTAAAGCATGGTCTTTCCATTTCGGGTCCGTCCACCCTTCCCCCTCTGTCGCCTTGATGAACACAAAACGTTTTCCAGCGTCTGCTACTTTCTGCCAATTGATGTCCCCTTGCCAATGACTGACATCCACTCCTTGCGAATGATTCGGACTTCGCTTTTGCAAATGTGCTCCCTCCTTTAAAATTGGATAACTTTAAAATAAGAAAGGGAAATTTATGCCGCAAACCGCGTAAAAAATAAAACGAGAAGATATTCGGAGCGGAAAAATCCTTTTTCTATAAAAGAAAAAACCTTTTTGTCTCGCACAAAAAGGCTAAAATCATCGGTTATTTAAATAATCTTTAATCTCGACATACAAATTTTTCAAAATCGAATTGAATGTGATCGTGACTTTTTTATATTTGTCATCATAGCGAATATCCGTTAAGAGCGGGACATAAGCTTCTATTCCGTCGATCCGAACGGAGATGGTTTTTTCCTTCAACCGCTTTAACTTGTCGATAATATCGGACGGATTGAGACAATCCAGTTCAAAATCAATCAGTCGGAGACAATAGGCTTTCGTATTGGCATCCTCTTTTTTGACACATCGACTTAGCGCAGCGATAATTTTTCTTTCAAAGAGGGAAAGCGTTAAAAAGCGTTGTAAGAGCGGGTTTTGCACGGCCTTACTCAACCTCGCCTTCCGTTTCCAAAAAACGATCGACAACCGCCTCGATTTGTGCGGGGTCAGGGCCTCGACCGCTGAAAGCAAAAGGCAGTTCTTTAATGAACTGACCGTCCCTGTAAACATGCACCGCTCCTTTTTGTAACATCACACTATATTCCACACCGAACGTATACCCGTTCTTTTGAATCGCTCCCAAAACCACTCGCCTCCAGGCTTTTTTCGTGTTGCATGGCGCAACGTGGACCTTCGATTTATCCTCTTAAAAATTAGATTGATCAACTGAACTTTTTTTATGCCTATGGGTGAAAAAATACCGCCCAACCCCGTTCAAAAACCGACCGGAAGAGCTGGGCGGAGTTGACGGGGCGAGCGATGCGGCAAACTAGAACGTCAAAATTTCACGAGGTTTTTGCTGCCTATTCACCTCAACCTTGCAAGCTGTAATTTTTACAAGGTCAGCTGACCGATGTTTCGAAACTCTAGTCGTTTATCCTCGTTTAAAAGATCCATCCGGCCCTCGTTCACCCTTAATAAGGAACGACAGACTCCCTTAAGCTTGGGGGTCGGAACGGAGAGATCCCCAAATAGATCTATCGCTGCCACTTGGTTGACAACGATATCCTCTGTGACGTCTTGATCAAGCGTCAAGCATCCAGTGACGATCAAGTTAATCGGATGATCGTAGGCCAAAAATTGATCCTTTGACCATTTTTCCTCACCTTCAATGAGGACATAATCGTGGGTGTAAGATAAAACTTCCGTATCAAGGGTTTTGGTTTTTTCGTATAGCAAATCCTCTAAGGTTTCCGGACAGATGATAAAGGATGAGGAATAAATGCCGTCAATTGCTTCCCCCAACGCTTCTCTGGACACATCTGTTTGTATCACTAATGGTTGCGTGAGCCATAGTTTTTTATGGTGAAAACGGCGAAGCGAACGTTCATTTAAGATCAGTTGTTTTTCCACCGGTTCAAAACCTTCGGGAATGACGTTCATATCAACGGCCGAAATCGCATCTATTTTCTTTAACACATCAGGTTCTTGGTTCTCATACAGCGTCAGTTCACCTTTCACTTCTAATTTGCTGATCTTGTTAGCAAACAACGCCATATCTAAATCCTTTGGCAGTAAAAGCTCACCATGAACAATCAGCCACTGAGGTTGTTCAAACATATTTAGATAACCATTGGTTAATTTCAAAACACCGCGTTCAAACCGAGGCGCACAATCTTCATAGGGGATGATTTTTGCTCCATCTTTAAACCATGCGGCATGAAGTTTACCCACCAAGTGGCCTGGGCTATATACCTTCCCTTTGACGATCAGTTGCAATGGGCATGTATCAATAGCTTCGGACGGCACGTCATTTTCGATCATGATATTGCCGCTGACTACAAGATTCACGGAATCGGTGACAGACTTAAGATAGGTAGCATTGATCACCAAATCGCCTTGGAGATAGCGGTACCCTTCGGGGATTTCAAGTGCTTGCCCGATATTACCGATATTCAGAGAGTGAAGCAAATGAGCGGTTGATTTCTTAAAAACGACCATCCCAACATTATCAATGCGCTCAATGCCTTTGACACTGTCTTCGGTGGCATCCATCAGGTTTAATAAACCAACATTGCCGATATGCTGTTTCATCTTTTTTCCTCCTCAATCATTTTTCTTAACCGTTTTAAGGCAAGATGGAGTTTATAGCGAATTGTCGCTTGCGGAACACCTAATTGCTCCCCAATTTCCCGGCTTGATAGACCAACCCAATATCTTTTAAATACGAGATCGCCCCACTCTTTGGGCAAGCGGGATAAAAGGTCGGTCATCTCTATGGGATCACTCGTCAAATAAACAGCCATCCCCGCTTTTTCTTCCTCCCAAACCGTTGTCCGTTTTTCTTTGCGGCGCACATCCCTGAGCTGGTTTTTCATGACTTTGTAAAACCATGCCCGTTGTTTATAGGCTGGAGCATCGCTTAACCACCCTTCTTTCAACGACTTCAACCAAGCATCTTGCAGAAGATCATTGGCTTCTTGATGGTCACGTGAGATTGAAAGGGCAAACCGCAACAGGTCATCCTTTAACTGTTCATAAAGATCACTCACTTCCATCGACGTCACTCTCTTCTTCGCATGATTCATATAGATAACGCACAAAGGCTCTTAACTGTTTGAAAAAATTTTAAATCGCAAGCTTTCCGCATTCTTTTTTAAATATCAAATCTACTTTGTTGAATGTCAACATTTTCAAGGATGCTTCAGTGAAGCCTTTGTAGATCATAAGAAAAACCGAGCATACGCCAGGCGTTTAGGTGAGGGTCATACTGCTGCTGTATGTGGATTTTGCTTTTGGGTTTTGGCCGGGCCATCGCGGCTTTCATGCTGGTCTGTAAATGAGAGACGTTCATACCGGTAAACGAAAAGGGTGCTCCAAGCGCGGAACACCCTTTTACCTTTGCGAATTTCCTTTTAATTCGCATCCGGCTTTTCGATCTCATCAATTTGATTGATTTTTAGTTGCTCAACGGATTTTTGGTCGACATCATATAAAAGAATGTTATTTTCTTCTTCATTGATTTGTAAGATTTTTGCCCAGATGGTTTTACGTCCAACTTTTTGAACGACATATGTAATATATAAAAGCGCGTCTTCTTCCTTATATTTTTGAAGTGTTGAAAACATCGTTCCACAACCCTTAATAATGTAAAAGTATCTACCAAACCTATGACGGATTCATGTCATTGGCCGAAGAAAAACGTTGATGAAAAGCTGAAAAACCCCGACTCGAAGTACTATCGGTTAATGCGTTCTGGGTTTAGCTTGCTCCTTAAATGTTCAACATGTCCGACTGATTTTCATAAATAAAAAAGCTGCCCGAAAAAAGGACAGTCTTTTGCCCATTTCTTCGGTAACCCGGCGACCATAGCGTGATCCGCTTTAGGCCCGTGGCTTTGCGTCCCTGACTTTCGACAGGTTTGCCCTTTCGGTATAGCGCTCGATTTTATTTATCAACATTTTATTACATCTTTCGCGGTTTTTCCACAGGTTTAAAATCCCTGATAAGGTGATGCTTGACATTGCCATATGGTCACTTTTACCTTTCACTCGCCTCTTTCCCCAATTTTTCCCATTACGACTTTTTCCGATGACGTACGTTTATTGGCGAAAAACGGCGAATATTTTGGAGCGCCGTGTAACCGCCTTCATTTTCAAGTGCCCGTGGATGATTTTAGTCGTTCTGCTCACACTATTAGAAGGTGGAGCCGCCTTTTAATACCATGCCTCGTCCGTTTTGGATTCCCCATCTACAAAGAATAAAAACTACAAAATTCGACATCACATGATAAAATAAAACTTGTATTCAAAAAAACCGTCGAGGTGAGTCAATGGAAAACAACAAGATGAGAAGAGACATTAAAACCTTTGCTTTAACCATGACGGGGCTTGGCTCCATTATTGGTTCCGGATGGCTGTTCGGCGCATGGAGAGCTGCCGAAGTGGCCGGACCAGCGGCCTTAATATCATGGATTTTGGGAACATTTATTATTTTATTTATCGGTTTGACCTATGCGGAACTCGGGACGATGTTCCCCGAAGCAGGCGGCATGGTGCGCTACGCCCATTTTTCTCACGGCTCATTGGCTGGTTATATATCCGGCTGGGCGAACTGGATTGCGATCGTCTCCGTCATTCCTGTAGAGGCTGAAGCCTCGGTGCAATATATGAGTTCATGGCCCTTTGCTTGGGCTGAAGCGTTGTATAATGGGGAAGAATTGTCCATAAACGGACTGCTCATTGCAGCCCTCTTGGTCATCGTTTACTTTTTCCTTAATTATTTTACGGTCAGATTATTTGCGCGAGTCAACACGGCGATCACGGTTTTTAAATTTATCATCCCAGGGTTGACCATCCTCGGTTTACTTTTTGCTGGTTTCCACGGGAAAAACTTCACGGAATATAACGGTTTTATGCCTCATGGGTGGGCCGGGGTTTTGACGGCCATTGCCACATCCGGCATCGTGTTTGCCTTTAATGGTTTCCAAAGCCCTGTTAACATGGCCGGAGAGGCGAGAAACCCACGGCGGTCCGTCCCCATTGCCGTTATCGGGTCCATTCTTATGGCCGGCGTGATTTACGTCTTATTGCAACTGACGTTTATAGGTACAGTTAAGCCTGATATGCTGACCAATGGTTGGGAACACATCCAAATGAACTCGCCATTTGCCGACCTTGCCTTGGCATGGGGATTAAACTGGCTCGCTCTGTTGCTTTTTGCAGATGCCTTTGTATCCCCATCAGGAACCGGCATCACATATACAGCTACCACGGCAAGAATGATCTACGGCATGGAACAAAACGGGTATTTCCCGAAAATTTTCGGGTTTGTCAATCCGAAAGTTGGCGTTCCCCGTGCAGCCATGTGGTTTAACCTCGTTATCTCTTTTATGTTTTTGTTTCTGTTCAGAGGATGGGGGTCACTGGCTGCCGTCATTTCCGTCGCCACACTGATTTCCTATGTCACAGGCCCTATTTCTGTCATGGCTTTCCGGCGTTATGACGATGTTCACAAAACGTTGAGAATTAAAGGCATGCCCATCATCGCACCGATTGCCTTTATTATGGCTTCACTCATTTATTATTGGGCACAATGGCCGTTGACAGGTAAAGTGACCTTGATTATGGCGATTGGACTTCCTATCTATTTCTATTATCAAGCCCAATCTGGTTGGAAAGGTTTCTCTCGGGATTTGAAGGCAGGGCTATGGCTCATTGTGTATCTCTTTTACATGGCGTTCATTTCCTATATCGGAAGCTCGAAATTCCATGGCATAGACATCATTCCCTATGGCTGGGACTTTGTCGTCATCATTATTTCCGCGCTTGTTTTTTATGTTTGGGGTGTCCGTAGCGGCTATCGGACAAAAGATCTGGAACGCCTGATCAATAACCAAGAACAAGTTCATTAAGCTACAGTCTTGGATTTGTGAAAAAAATGGGCTCTGCCTAGCTTTTTGTTTCGGCAGAGCCTTCGTTATACTTAGGGTGATCTGAAAAAACTTTATCTTATTTTCTTACCGGTGTTAAAAACACAGATAACCTTCGGCAGAAAGTCTGTGTTTTTCTTCTTTAAAAACGATGACTAGAACTCCATTTTATTTTTTTAATTTTATTGTTGACACAGAATTGGACGTGTGATATATTTGTACATGTCGACAGGATATGGGGCATTAGCTCAGCCGGGAGAGCGCTTGCATGGCATGCAAGAGGTCAGCGGTTCGATCCCGCTATGCTCCACCAATACATAAAAATTCACCCCCTTTTGATAAGGGGGTTTTTGATTTATATAAAGAAACTTACCTCTTACCAGGCCCTTTTTGACGTCGGCAGGCTTTCGTTACACATTTGCTGAAAAATGGTTACCTTCCTTAGGCCGAAAGTAGAGCCTAAGCTAATTTAAAACTAGTTAAAAAATATATTTTCTTACCAATAAAACAAGCCGGGGCATACGCCCGGTCTTTTTTGATTTGAGACAAGGCAAGCGGCTGATCGGTTTAATTTAAAGACCACGAGGCCATATCCTTCTTCGAAATGGGCGATCGAGCCGTCCTATAACAGTTTTTTGTCCTCATTTTGCCATTTTCTGGAGAGACTGCTCATTTTCGACCTGCCTGAGCCTTAAAATTGCGCATGAATCGGATTTTTGTGCATTTTCGGTGGCCGTTCAGCCTGATTTTGCGCATATGCTGACCGATCCCCGCTCGGACACTCGACATTTTAAAGATTTTTGACAGGTGAATAGGGCATATGCCTTTTTTTATGATTTTGTTTTACTTGTCCCTGAGCACCTTGGCGATTGTAACGTATGATATACTATCCTGAGTATAAGGGGGTGCATGTTCATGAGTTACGGTTACGGGTATGGTTACGGCTTTGCCTTAATCGTTGTCCTGTTCATCCTCTTAATTATTGTCGGAACTGCTTACGTTTGGTAAAACGTATCGCCGCCGATTAACTCAGGATCACTCCTTGGGCACCCCATGCGGGTGCCTTTAATTTTTTGCAGAAAAATGCCTGTTTTTTGCGGAATTTTTGGTATTTTCACCACCCAAGCACGGGAATATTTTTTATACAATAAAAGTAATCAGCTCACGGGTGGTTGATAAATATGAAGCGATTGGAGAAAAAGTTCGTGCTCGTTTTTTTCATGGCTTTAGCTTTCTTCCTCATGTGGGGATGGGCATACGGCAATGACGGGTGGACGAGTCCTGAAAATAAATCATCGCATGAGGAAACGTCCTTAACAGCCGGAAGAACTATGGCAAAAACAAGCCAACCGGATGGGCTTGCATTTTTTAAAAATCACCTTAATAAAGGCATGACCCAAACTGATGTCGTGCGCTTATTCGGTAAAGATTATAAGGAAAGCGTAACGGAGCAAGCCGGGGAAAAATGCTGGACGTATTATTTTTCCAAAGACCCGAATTACCAGCCGACTGCACCCCCCTATGAAGTTGACCAAGAGAGCTTGAAGTCCGGAAAACTGCAATATCAACTTAGCATTGTCTGGGACGGTCGCGAAATAAAAAGTTATATACTTTTTTATCATGACAACGGGCGCATTAAAGAACTAAAAGAAAAATTTTTCGCCGGCCCTTATCCCAATGAATAATGAAAATTAGGCTCTGCCAAGCCTTATAGACGGTGGCAGAGCTTTAGTTGCCCTTTGGCTGATCTGAATTCCAACCCGTATAAAAAAGGCTGACAACTTCGGGTGAAGCGCTCGCCCAGAGCCGCTTTCAAAAAACCCCAACGCGTCAGCCTTTTGTTTTTTAAGTTTTAAACTTTATTTTCCTTGAAGCCCATAAAAACAGGTACGCGGATGCCAACCAGACCATGGCGATCGCCATTAAACAGCCGATAAAGGGGAGATTCATAAAACTGACTAAAACCAAAGCCCCGTAAAAAGCATTAAGCCATGGTTTCCGCTCTTCATGCCCGATCACCAACCGGCCAAGACGGTGGCTGATAACAGCAAAACCGATGAAGAAGAAGACTAACCAGAACAAGAAGAAGACCACAGCCGCTGGAAATCCAATAATCGTGATGGCCAATAAAATCGTAATCGCCGTAATCAAAACCCACGATACCGCCCCAACGACTATCGTGTAGGTTGGTCTTTCTTTTAGGAAAGAATCAAAGGATGCGATTTTATCCCGCAGGATTAAATGCATAAGTAACACCATAAGTATGAGCAATACACTTAAGCCGAGCCGAATGCTCCAACTCGTTAACAGTAAAATCCCGGCAACAATAAATCCCAATGAAGCTCCGTTTCCAAAAGTGACATTGATGACCTCGTCGGTCACCTTAGCTCCCGGTTCCTCAAGGATTTTACCGCCGATGACGAGGACCACATCGCGAATGCTTGCCGTCTTCTCAATCGATAAATCCCCGTCAATCACGATCACACTGCCTTTAACATGCCCTTTAATCACGGCGTCACTGCCAAAAACAACGACGTTATCAACCGTCTCACCCTGAGTAACCGTTGTCGGATCATCCTGAATAATATCCCCGCCGAAAGCCGAGGCCGGTCGCGCGATTGCAACCAGAGTAACGAAAACAATGAAAAAAACATAAAGAAAGGTGCGCTTTTTCATAAAAGCTCTCTCCTGTCATACGAACCCGTAAACCGCAAACGAAGTAAAAGCCCTACCGAAACGATTATAAGAATAATGGTTGCTCCATATAAAATCACCGTAAAGTATGGAATAGCGCCCACAACGATTGGGACCGTCTGCCAAATTTTGATACCGATTCCGGCGAGTTTATATAAAAACTTTGCGATCGCTATCAGAATAGGTGCCATTAGGGCAGCGGTTGCACCCATAACGATCAGCGAAATCACCCCTGCGAGCCAAATTCCGAAACCATTTGCGACACCCGTTTTCCGTTCTAAAACAGCGATACTGGCCATCACAGCCTGTTCAAGAGATGCCGGTACCTCAACCTTTTCATAGGCATCATGTAGCTGATCTCTTACATGTTGTAAGGAATAAAGGGTTTCACGGCAACTTTCACACGTTTTAATATGGTCCCGCACCCGATGCGCTTCTTCCTCCGTTAATTCATGATCAATATAGGCCGATAAGAGCTCTTCGACATGATCAGTCACTTTCTTCACCTCTTGTGAGTTCCTCCTTAAGTGTCCTCCGCGCGATGGATATTCTGGACTTAACGGTTCCTACAGGGATATTTAAAATATCAGCAATTTCGTTATAGGTATAGCCCTGAACATCTCGGAGGATAATGATTTCTCGATGGTCAGGGGATAATTTTTGCAAAGCTTGCCGAATCGTCATGCGGGTTTGACTTCTTTCAATAGGCGACTCCCGAGACGCTTTTCTTTCATGGTCAAGGAGAGGCACGTTTTTTCTCCTACTCGCCTTTTTTAAATGGTCATAGCATGCGTTGGAAACGATTCGCGAGAGCCAAGAGGTAAAAGCGTATTCATTATCTAATTTTTTAATGGCGTAAAACGCTTTAACGAAGGCATCTTGGGCGATATCCTCCGCCTCCATTCGGTCACCCACCATCGCATAGGCTTGACGAAATACGGAGCCTTGGTATTTTCTAACCAATGCCGCAGAAGCTTGTTGATCGCCTCTTTTGGCTTTATAGATCAGTTGGTTAAGTTCCTGGTCCACACCAATGCCCCCGCACTCATATTTCCATATGAAATGACTACATCATACAATAAAAAGTTCAGTGAAAAACGTCTTAAATAAAGGATACCCTTACGCCCGACCGATCAAACAAATTAAAATGAACGAATCCCCAATTCTAGCAGTCTTTTTTTATTAAAAAAGATGAAAGTCATAGAATGGGGTACTTTATATGAATGAAAATGTTAAAAGAGATAAAATTCTCATCCTAACCAGCCATTACGGCGCGGGTCACTGGCAAGCTGCATCAGCCATTCAATCGGCCTTAGTCTCCCAATATCCCTCTCTGGAAACGGTGATCATTGACCCTGAAGCGGCTTTCCGTAAATTTTACGGCATGGTGAGTCATAAACTTTTTATCGGAACGGTAAAAAGATTGCCTTATTTATATGATTATCTTTATCAAAAGACGCGAACGCCAAATACTTTATCCCGCCTTCTAAAAGGTACGAACCACCTCGGGATTGAAGATTTCCTTTCTTGGATAAAATCCTTCGACCCTTCACTTATTGTCAGTACAGATCCAGTATCATCCGGCATGACGGCGATACTAAAAAAAAAGAGGCGCCGTTGATATTCCTTTTATCACCGTGATGACGGATTATGCCGTGCACAGCTATTGGGTCAATGAAGAAGTCGATCAAATCTTTGTAGGTTCCGAATCGGTGCGGCAAGGGCTGTGGCAGCTGGGTGTTGATGATGCCAAAATAAAAGTTACCGGCATCCCTATTAACCCTAAATTTTCCCGCCCCTTTAATCGCTCCGCTTTATTAAAAAAGCATGGGCTGAATGAAGAGCATCCTGTTATTCTGATTACCGGGGGCGGTTACGGCTTATTCGGTCACGACTTTTCGATTAGAAAACTTATAGACGTGATGCCTTGTCCGGTTCAAGTGATCATCGTTTGCGGCCATAATCACAATTTATACAAAAAGATGGAAAGGGAGATAAAAACAATAAGCCAACCTATTTATCTTAAAAAGTATGTGGAAAACATGGAAGAACTCATGGCGATGACGGATGTCATGATTACGAAACCCGGCGGCCTATCCATTACGGAAGCCGTTTCTATGAATATCCCAATGATTCTCTACCAATCTCTCGGCGGGCACGAACAGGAAAATACCGACTATTTATTAGCCCATCAAGCGGCCGTCTTTGCCGAAGGCGATGAAGATTTATATCGTCACGTTGCCAAGCTTATTCAAGACCCGTTAAAGCGAAAGACGTTAATAGAAAACATGAAAACGATCCAACGGACACAAGCCGCCCAAGAAGCGGCCAAGCTCATTAAAGCTTACCTTCCCGTGCAAGCCGAGTACCCGTCCTTTTCTTTATACCAATATACCTAATTGATTATTGTAACTAAAGAAAACAAACCGATGAAATATGGTTTTATTTGCGCGAGGTTTTGACATGCCCCATTGTTAAAATCCCGCGCAAATTTTCTTTGTGCGAGTTTCTGACCGATAATTCCCCCGGAAAATTTGCGCAAAAGCTGGTTTTATCTCTACTTTGAGCAAAATCAGGCTGAGTTTTCAGCTTTTGGCCAAATTTTTAACGCCATCCTCCATTGGAAAAATAATGTAGTTTTGCCTGCCAAAGCTTGCGCAAACTCTATTCCGGCTTTTTTCAGCCTGTTTGTTGGTCGAAAAAAAGCTGACTGGAGATGAGCTTCTTTCCTCCAGTCAGCTTCATTATTTATAAAATGAAAAGGTTCCTTTGCCGGAGGCCCATCCGGCAGTCTTTTTTTAATGGTTACGTCGATGCAGTGCTCGACGAACGTTCAACCATACCTGCTTTGACACAAAAAGTGTACGTTTACGCTTTCGGGCCGATCATATTTTCAGGGCGCACGTAACGGTCGAATTCTTCTTCCGTCAGAATGCCAGTTTTGATAGCGGCTTCTTTTAATGTTGTCCCCTCTTTATGAGCGGTTTTGGCGATTTTCGCAGCATTTTCATAACCGATATGCGGATTGAGCGCGGTAACGAGCATCAGCGAATTGTGCAAGTATTCATCAATTTTTTCCCGATTCGGTTCAATGCCGACAGCACAATGATCATTAAAGGAAATCATGGCATCAGCTAAAAGGCGAGCGGATTGCAAGAAATTATAAGCAATGACCGGTTTAAACACATTCAATTCAAAGTTGCCTTGACTTGCGGCAATACCGATCGTTGCGTCATTACCCATGACTTGCACTGCGACCATGGTAACAGCTTCGGATTGGGTCGGGTTGACTTTACCCGGCATAATCGAGCTACCTGGCTCGTTTTCCGGAATGGTAATCTCACCAATGCCGCAGCGCGGTCCGCTTGCCAGCCAGCGCACATCGTTGGCAATTTTCATGAGGTCAGCAGCGAGCGCTTTCAACGCGCCATGGGCGGTTGTGATTTGATCGTGGCTGGTGAGGGCGTGGAATTTGTTATCCGACGTTACAAATGTTTTGCCAGTCATCGCTGAAATTTCTTCAGCGGTCATACGGCCAAAATCCGGATGGGCATTCAATCCTGTGCCGACAGCCGTTCCGCCAATCGCCAATTCTTTCATATGGTTTGTTGTCTCTTTAATCATGGCTTCGCTTTTTTCCAGCATCGCCACCCAACCGCTGATTTCTTGACCGAGCGTGAGCGGAGTGGCATCTTGCAAGTGAGTCCGGCCGATTTTAATAATGTCGGCAAACGCTTCGGACTTTTCTTTAAGCGTCGCTTTTAATTTTTGCAATGCCGGCAGCACATCATCTTCAACCGCGGTAACGGCTGCCACATGGAGCGCCGTCGGGTACGTATCATTCGAGCTTTGCGATTTATTGACATCGTCGTTGGGGTGTACACGTTTGTCGATGCCTTTTTCGGAAAGGATTTGGTTGGCACGGTTAGCAATGACTTCATTGACATTCATGTTGGATTGCGTGCCGCTTCCTGTTTGCCAAACGACGAGCGGAAAATGCTCATCCCATTTACCGCTGATCACTTCATCGGCGGCTTGGACAATCGCATCAGCTTTATCGGCATCCAGTTTTCCGAGTTTTTTATTCGCCAATGCGGCACCTTTTTTCAAAATGGCAAAGGCGCGAATAATTTCTATCGGCATTTTCTCCCAACCAATTTTAAAATTATCTTTGCTTCGTTGGGTTTGGGCCGCCCATAATTTATCGGCCGGAACTTTCACTTCGCCTAATGTATCATGCTCAATCCGATATTCCATCCGGTTCTACCTCCTATAAAATACAAATGCTAAAATAACCGTTTCCATTATAGCAAAATCCATGATAAAAGTGGTGTTTTGGCATTCCAAGGGTGAATCCAACCTCTAAAAATGCCATGGGGACGAAAATTGGTAAAACGGCAGAAAAACGCTCAAATGACCTCCCAAGCACAACAGGAAACGCCCACAAAAGAACAACAGCCATTGGACGTTTTCGGCTGCTACTTAGCTTCCACGTCACATCCGGGGCAGGTTGACCACAACAGGGACTCCCCTTTTATCATCAAAAGTGAAATCCCCTTGTCTGTGTCCGATGATTCATTCAGCCCTTATTCCCGCCCATCAGGGACTTGGAAAAAGGGCCTTATCTTTCAATCAACAAAGCCAGCCGCATTAATATATAACCGACAATGCTGTAAACGATAAACGCGAAGACGGCGGAAAGGTCGAGCTGATAGTCATCCATAAGCGTGACTGGCTCGAAAATGCCGACAAACGGTGCCAAAAGCGGAGCGTTAAGGGTATAGATAAAACGCACAAATGGCACTTCCGCCGCCCCGAACAGCTTTAACATAATATATAAACCGATGATCACTTGGACAACCGATAAAATGATATTGATCAATTTGGCGAGCCAAAAGGAGTGACGCGGCATAAACTTCCCTCCTTGAAGAGGTTTGGCGCCTTAATTTTTCAGTCGGCGCTCGAGTTCGGCCTTCTCTCTTTCAAAGCCCGGCTTGCCGAGAAGAGCGAACATGTTCCTTTTATAAGCTTCGACACCCGGTTGATCGAATGGATTGACGCCGAGCAAGTATCCGCTGATCGCACAAGCCTTTTCGAAAAAGTAAACCAAGTAGCCGAAGTGATACGGCGACAGTTCCGGAATGTTGACGACGAAGTTCGGCACATCGCCATCCGTATGAGCTAGCAGGGTGCCTTCCATCGCTTTTTTGTTGACGAAGTCCATCGTCTTTCCGGCAAGATAATTCAATTGATCCAGGTTACTTGCTTCCTCTTCGATGACGAGATCCTCTCGGGGATTTTCCACTAAAAGGACCGTTTCAAAGAGATGACGGCGGCCTTCTTGGACATATTGACCAAGAGAATGGAGATCCGTCGAGAAATCGGCGGAGGCAGGATACAATCCTTTTCCGTCTTTTCCTTCACTTTCACCGAAAAGCTGTTTCCACCATTCCGCAAAATAGTGCAGATTCGGCTCATAATTCACCAAAAGCTCAATGACTTTGCCTTTGTTATATAAAATATTACGGGCCGCTGCATATTGATAAGCGGGGTTCTTTTGCCAATCTGCTTCGGAAAAATCATTTTGAGCATCACGTGCCCCGTTCATCATTTCATCAATATCAATGCCAGATACGGCAATAGGAAGCAGCCCGACCGGTGTCAGCACGGAATAGCGGCCACCGACATCATCCGGAATGACAAATGTTTCATACCCCTCTTCATCGGCCAGCGTCTTGAGCGCGCCTTTCTTACGGTCAGTCGTCGCATAGATGCGTCGTCGCGCTTCCTCTTTCCCGTATTTTTCCTCCAAAAAGGCACGAAATATACGGAAAGCAATGGCCGGTTCGGTTGTCGTACCGGATTTCGATATGACATTGATCGAAACATCTTTATCTTTGATGAGATCCAAGAGTTCTTTTGTATATGTGGGGCTGATGGTATTGCCGACGAAAAAGATTTGCGGTGCCTTTCTCTCTTTCCGATCCAAGAGGTTATAAAAATGGTGATGCAACATTTCTATCGCTGCTCGGGCGCCAAGGTAAGAGCCACCGATGCCGATGACGAGTAAAACGTCGGAATCAGCTTTTATTTTTTCAGCTGCTTTTTTGATTCTCGCGTATTCTTCTTCATCGATTCGACTTGCGAGATCAAGCCAGCCCAAAAAGTCGGAACCGGCTCCGGTTTTGTTATGTAGCATGGCGTGGGCAGCTTGGATTTGATGTGCCATTTTTGCCATTTCTTCTTCACTGATAAACTTTTCTGCGGTAGTATAATCGAATTGGATTTTCTTCATTGACCGCCACCTCCAATTTGATGATAGACAAGATGAGGGATTTATTCAAATATCGTATAGGTCAGACGCGTTTTCA
>Ga0310838_1000253_pt1 | contig 58495 bp, 53 predicted proteins | sample SM_ome_6_FD_202241 | JGI IMG/M metagenome (GOLD analysis project Ga0310838, IMG submission 202241) | Sorghum-adapted microbial communities enriched on stacked mutant (SM) sorghum from Joint BioEnergy Institute, Emeryville, California... ...
CAATTCGGACGCCTCCACGTGCAAGGTTTTTCGGGGGTAACCCCTTGTTTTCCTTGCACCTAAATTCGACAAAAGAGGCGCTAAACCCTTGTTACTGTTGGATTTTTGATTTGTTCAGCAAGCCCTAATTAACATTGATAATCGAACAGACGTTCGCGTATAATAAAACCAAACACCTGTTCGGTTGGTGATCCGCATGCACAAGTTCATCGGCCGGCGCGTCGAGATCATCTACATGGCCAAGGGCGGCAAGCTGACGCAACGCACCATCCATGTGCTCAGCGTACAGGGCGGCGTCGTGCGGGCGTTCTGCCTGACCTCCCGTGCGCCGCGGACATTCCGGGAGGGCGGCATTCTGGCCGTGCAGCCCGTCGCGAGACCGGCTTGAGTCGCCGCAACACGTCCAATCCTATCAATCCGCTCTGAGCTTTCAAAAATCACTCGGCCGCCTCGTAAAATCATTACGGCACTACCGACCGCTTCGCCCTCACCGCGCCGCAAATTCACCGCCGCCGCCATCGTCAGCGCAGCAGGCAGATCCAATTCATGGCGCATAATCGCCCCCTTCCGGCTCCATCCTATGGGATGCCAACACCATGTCAGGAAGGGGCAGGAAGGAAGATGGCAGGTACGAGGAGACAATGGCAAGGGAGAGGCGCGCTTGCGCTGGCGATTGCGCTCGCGATGGCATCCGCTTCACTCGCGGGGTGCGGCGAACGGCAAGACGCGGCAGATCAGGGGCGCCAGGCGGCGAACAACCCGAATCACAATGGTTCCGGCCAGCCAGCCGCATTCGGGGAGAACAACGCCAAGCTGCTGAACGAGTCCGGCCAGGCGATCGTGCAGTTCGAGAAAATCGACGGTCAGACGTATGCCGACGCCGAGAAAATGGCCGGCTTGATCGGATTTCATACGGAGTATTCGGAAGACGGCAAATCGCTGCTTATCGGCGACCACGACGTCGTCATGACGATCACGGACCGATCCCGGGAAGTGTCGAAAGAAGAGCGCACACTGACGATGAGCAGCCCGGCCAGGCTCCGGGACGGCCGCATGCTGGTGTCTTCGAACGAATTGAAGAAGCTGTTCGAGGATGAAGCGGTGTTTACGGTGGACGCGGATCACGCGGCGATCTTTCCGAAGCCGCCGGCCGAAGACCCGGCCGTGGCGGAAGATTTCGCCGACGATCCGGCGGACCCGGCCTGGCTTGCCGGAGAGGCCGCCGGTGATCACGGCAATCAAGACCATCCATACGCCGCCCAAGCCATACCCGCCTTGTCGAACGCGCCCGGTCTGATCGCGGATGCGAAACGTTACCTCGGGGTGAAATACAAGTTCGGCGCGGCGCATTATTCCCGCTCGAAGCGGTTCGACTGCTCGTCGTTCGTCCAATATTTGTTCGCCAAGCGCGGAATCAATATGCCGCGAACGGCACGGGCGCAGGCGGCCAAAGGCGTCAAGGTGCCGCGAAACAAGTTGCGCCAGGGGGATCTGCTCTACTTCTACGTCCCCGGCAGGTTCAAAAGCAACACAAAGGTCGGCCACGTCGGCATCTACATCGGCAACCGGAAAATGATCCATTCCAGCCCGCTGCCGCAGGACGGCGTGCAGATCACGGACATCAACAAGGATTATTGGAAAGACACGTTCCTTTTCGCGAAACGCGTCTCATAACAAAGCAACAAGCCCTGCGCCGAATGCGCCGGGCTTGCGTTTACTTCTCGCACATTTACATGACAATATCGACGACTTCCACATCCTGGCGTCGCGACACGTCGATGAACGTCTCGCCGCACCGGATGAGCGGGCGGAAGAAATCGGTCGGATTCGTCATGACGATGACGCCGGACTCGCCGGTTGACAGGACGGCCGTTTTGGCCGATGAAGAACGGGAGCAGCCTGCGGATGAACGTATGGACGACCGTCGGATCGAGCTCGTCGAAGCTGAGCCGGTGCAACACCCGGAGCACGTGCAGCAGGTCGCGGCGTTCCCGGTACGTCCGCGTCGAGATCATCGCGCTGCAGACGTCGGCGACGGCAAGGACGCGCGCCAGCTCGTGAATGTCCTCGCCCTTGATGCCGTAAGGATGGCCGGATCCGTCCATCCGCTCCAGATGCTGCAGCACCGCCCTGGCCATGATTTCATTCCGGAACGAACGTTTGACGATCTCGTACCCGAAGATCGGATATTTCCGGACCATGCGCAGTTCCTGCTCCGTCAGCGGTTCGGACTTGTTGAGCAGCGCCGGGTCGATCCGGCATTTGCCGATGTCGCACAGGAATCCCGCTTTGCATACTGTAAGCGCTTCCTCTTCGCTCCGACCCATCCACTTGGCGATGTAGTAGGCCAGGATGCCGACCCGGACCGAATGATTGAACGTATATTCCGAATCCGTGTTGAGCAGCAGCAGGATCGAGACGACGTCCCGTTCTTCCGGGAGCTTGTCGGTGAGCGGCTGGAACACTTCGTCGATCTGTTCCTGGCGAACAACGCCGCGCTCCAGCGCTTCCTTGAACAACGACTCGCTGCCCGTCACCGCCTGCTCGAACATCGGTTTCAGCCGAAGCGCCGTCGGCTCGTTCCCGGTGTCGCCGTGCCGGGGCTCGATGTCAATATAATCGATCTGGTGCTGGAACAGTTTCGCAATTTCCGACTGTGACAGTTGCGTTCCCGCCGGCAACACGAACAGTCCGTATGAATTGAAAACATCACGGCTGACGATATCCCCGCTTCTCAGATCGGCAACGTGGACCAGCATACCATCACCTTTCGCGTATCCCTGGATGTTGTAATGATGCGATAATAAATTCATGGTAACAGCAATTCCACCAATTGACAACAACAGACTCAGGGAGCGAGGATGCGGTCGTAAATGCGCCGTGCGAGATCCGGATCGCCGGTGCCCTGCACCAGCGTCCGCCCGTCCGGAAACAGGACGAGCGTTATGCCGTCATCCAGCGTCAATCGCAGAAGCCAGGGATTGCGTTCGACAGCGCCCGCGGCCCCAAGCCGCTCCGCCAGTTCGTCCAGTTGCAGCGCAAACGGCGCGGCCGGCGAAATCTGCACCGTCTCGCGGCCGCACAGGACCGTTTCCGTCTCTTCGTGTCCGGCCGCGTCCAGATAGTCGAACCGGCGAAGCCCGCAGCAGGGACAGTCCTTGCGCCGCGCTCCCGCCGTTTTCATCGTCGCAAAACCCGTATTCCACAGGTCGGCATGAATCAACGCGCCGTGCAAATGTTCCTTGCAACCGCCAAGCAGCTTGATCGCTTCCATCGCCTGCAGCGAACCGATCAGATCGACGATCGGCGGCAGGACGCCGGCCGTCTCGCACGTATCCGTCGAGCCGGGCGGCGGCGGCGAAGGGAACAGGCAGCGGTAGCACGGCGTTTCCCCCGGCACGATCGTCATCGTCATGCCGGACGCGCCCACCGCGCCCCCGTAGATCCACGGAATGCCGAATTTGACCGCGACGTCGTTCATCAGATACCGGACGCCGAAATGATCCGTCCCGTCCACGATCAGATCGGCATCGGCCAGCAGCGATTCGGCGTTTCCGGGGTTCAGATCGACCGCCGCCGCTTCCATGACAACCTGGCTGTTGAAGGCGCGGAGTCTCGCGGCTGCAGCTTCGGCCTTCGGCAAGCCTTCCTTCGCATCCGCTTCCGTATAGAGCGACTGCCGGTGCAGATTGCTCCAGCTCACGATGTCGCGGTCGATCAGGCGAATGCGGCCGATTCCGGCCCGGACCAGGTGATTCGCGATGACGCAGCCGAGCGCGCCCATCCCGACCACGACCGCGAACCCCCGGGACAATCGTCGCTGACCTTCCATGCCAAAAGGAGAAAAGCGAACCTGGCGGGCATAACGTTCCGACGAAGCCGACATCCTCATCGCTCCTGCCCGGCGGCAGGAGCCGTCGGATCCCAGGACTCCCGCCGCTCTCCGATCCATTCCGATCCGTCTTGCCGGATCTCCTTCTTCCAGATCGGCACGATCTGTTTCAGCCGGTCGATCGCGTACCGGCTTGCCTCGTAGCATTCGGCGCGGTGCGGCGCAGAGAGGGCGATGACGACACTCGCTTCGCCAACCGGCACCGTTCCGATGCGGTGGGCGATCGCGCATCGCGTTCCCGGCCACTTCGCGGCGATTTCTTCGTCAATTTGCCGCATCGTCTTGAGCGCCATCGGCGCGTAGGCTTCATATTCGAGGCGGATCGTGCGCTGCCCGTTCGTCCATTCGCGCGTCGTGCCGACGAAAACCAGCGAAGCGCCGTGCTCCGGCACGATCACCCGCGACAGCAGCCTGGCCGCGTCCAGCGGCTCTTCCGTCAGGATGAAGCGGCCGTCCTCCGACGCCATGCCGTCGTCCCCGCTCTCCGGCGCGCCGCCGGAAACCGGCGGCAGCAGCGCCAGCTCGTCGCCGTACGCAAGCGGCTCATCGTCGGCCGCGTAAACTTCGTTGCGCGCCACGAATGAAGCGCCGATCAGTCCGGCGTGCGAAGGGAACCGCTCGGAGAGCAGCGCCTTGAGCTTTCCGGCCGTCATGCCGTCCCGTGCCGAAGATACGCGGACCTCGTTTCCTCCAAGCCGTTCCGCCAGCCCCGCGAAAAGGCGCACCGTCCATTGCGCTTCCATATCGTCAACTCCGTCCGGATGTGTGGATTGGTCACTGAATAGCATATCATATTTATCGGATAAGTGATAAACTAGACTCGTGCAGATTTCTGGCCTGTTCCTGCGCGCCATGGCGATCATACCCGAAAATCATGAGATGGCGGCGAAACTGGCGGACGAAGCGCAAAGCCATGCACCGACGGAGCGGCGGATGTCCCGGATCGGGGGATGATCCGTCCGCCGAAACGTTGACCATGAGAGGAAGGATTCTTGAATTGATGCGCGCTGACGGCCCTCAACATGCCGGCGCGGTGCTCCTGTTGCACAGCAACGACCTGCACAGCCGGCTCGAACAATACGCGAAGATTTCGACCCATATCGCGGAAGCCCGGAACCGGTACGGCGCGGACCGGGTGCTCGTGCTCGACGTTGGCGACCATATGGACCGGATGCGGAAGGAGACGGAGGGCACGGGCGGCCGGGTCAACATCGAACTGCTGAACGAAGCGGCCGTCGACGCCGTGACGCTGGGGAACAACGAAGGCCTCACATGGACGATGGACACGCTGGATGCCTTGTACGGCGGGCATGCGCGTTTTCCGGTCGCATGCGCGAACATGGTCCGGGAATCGGACGGCGGCCGGCCTTCATGGATGAAGCCGGCTGTCTTCCTGAAGAAAAACGGCATCACATTCGGCATCACGGGGGTGACGGCCGCATTCCGCGATTTCTACCGGGAGCTCGGCTGGCGAATGCTCGATCCGGTCGAGACGGCGGCCGAGCAGATTCGCCGCCTCAGACCGCAAGCGGATATCGTCATCGTCCTGTCCCATCTCGGCCTGCCGATGGACCGCAGGCTGGCGGAGGAGATCGAAGGCATCGATCTCATTCTCGGCGGCCATACGCATCATCTGCTGGAGGAACCGCTCGTCATCGGGGAGACGGTCATTCTCGCGACCGGAAAGTTCGGGGATTATCTGGGACGGGTCGAGATTGAGCGGCGCGCGGACGGACGCGGATTCACCTTCCGCGCATCGGTCATGCCGATGGACGAAGCGGCCGAGCGTCCGGAAGCGGCAAGCGTGATCGCCCGCGGGCTCGCCGAGGCCGAGTCCGCGCTGAGCCGCATCGCGGCGGTGCTGGCCGCGCCGCTCGAGGCGTTCGACGACCGGGAATCGCCGCTTCCGAACCTGCTGGCCGCGACGCTTCGCCGCCATACCGGCGCGGAGATCGGCCTCGTGAACGCGGGGCAGTTGCTCGGGGGTCTCCCGGCCGGCGGCGTGACGACCGGCCGGCTGCACGCGATCTGCCCGTCGCCGATCAATCCGTGCCGGATGACGCTGACCGGGCGGCACATCCGGCAGGCGCTGGAAGAGGCGCTGCTGGCCGACTGGATCGGGCGCCCGATCCGCGGTTTCGGCTTCCGCGGCGAGCGGCTCGGCACGCTGGCCGTGGACGGCCTTGCGATCGTCTACGACCCGGACGGCCCGCCGTTCGGCAAGCTGCGTGAAGTGACGGCGGGAGGCGAGCCGCTCCGCGATGACCGCTCTTACACGGTCGGCACGATCGACATGTTCACGTTCGGCGTCGGCTACGAATCGCTGAAACTCGGCACGGACATCCGGCTGTACCTCCCCGAGTTTATCCGCGACGTGCTCGCGGCCGGGCTTGCGGATGCCGCAGCCGTCGAGGACGCGCATCGCAGCCGATGGTTCGCGCTGTCCGGCGGAGAACATTTGCATGGGATGCCGCCCGGGCAGTACAATGAAAACAGATTGAAGCACAACATTCAGTAGGGGCTTGCCATGAACATCAATGCAGACCGATTGGCGGCGCCGTCCGCCGTACTGCCGGAGCTGTCGCCGGAATACGATCCGTGGGACCCGATCCGGTCGCTCCGCCGTTACGGCCGGCACGTGCTGACCAGCGTGGAGTTTACCGTCTCCAATCTGTGCAACATGCGCTGCGAGCATTGCGCCGTCGGATACACGCTTGCGATGAGCGAACCGGAGAAGCTGCCGCTCTCGCTTCTCCTGAAGCGGCTGGACGAAATCGAGCATCTGGAGACGATCAGCATCACGGGCGGTGAACCGTCCTTCTCGGAGAAGACGGTGCGCGAGTACATCGTGCCGCTCTTGAAATACGCGCGCAGCCGCAAACTCCGCTCGCAGCTCAACTCCAACCTGACGCTCGATTACGGCCGATACGAGATGATCGCGCCGTGGCTCGACGTCATGCACATTTCGTATAACTACACGTCGGTGGAGGAATTCCACCGCATCACGTTCGGCGCTTCGCCCCATCCGCCTTCGCTGGAGACGGCCGCCCGCCTTTACGAGCGGATGGTGGACAACGCGCGCAGGCTGGCGGAGGGCGGCCTGTTCATGTCCGCCGAGTCGATGATCAACTACCGGACGCATCGCGACATCGTGCGCATTCACCGCGACATCGTCGAGATGGGCTGCCGGCGGCACGAAGTCCATCCGATGTATCCGAGCGCATTCGCCGCGAAGCTGCCGATGCTGTCGCGCGCCGAGATGGCGGCCGCCATCGAGCGGCTGATCGAACACCGCGACCCGAATGTCTGGATGCTGTTCGGCACGCTGCCGTTTTACCGTTGCAGCCCGGATCCGGAGGAACGCCGGCTGGCGCGCCTGCTCGCCGAGACCGAAGGCGTCACGGTGCGCAACGATCCGGATGGACGCAACCGGCTCAACGTGAACGTGTTTACGGGCGACGTCTTCGTGACCGATTTCGCGGATGTCCCGCCATTCGGCAATATTCGCGAGGAACGGCTGGACGACATTTTCGCGAAATGGCTGGACGGACCGCTTGCCCGCAGCGTGAACTGCCACTGCCCGGAAGCGGGCTGCTGCGGTCCGAATCTGCTCGTCAAATCGATGTATTATGCCGATGTCGATTTCACCGCCCGCCGGGCGTTGGCGGACGCGTGACCAGGTGCGTATCCGACTGGCGGCAACGGTATCAACCTGTGGAAAGCGAGGTCGATGAAAGGACATGCCGGTACGCACCTTGATCATGATCGCCCTGGGACTCGGGCTGTTGTACCTGCTGTTTACGGTCGGCGCGCCGTTCCTGCTCGCCCTCGTCGTGGCGATATTCATTGAGCCGCTCACCGCGCTGCTCATTCGGATGTCAGGCGGCAAGCTCAACCGGGTGGCGGCGGGGACGATTTCGAGCACGGTGTTCACCGTCGTGCTGGTCGGCCTGATCGCGCTGCTCGGCGCGCGCATCGTAAGCGAGCTCGTCGCGTTCTGGAACCGGGTGCCCGGCTACGTGGGCAATCTCAATGTCTACATCCAGGACGCATTGGACAACGCGAGATCGCTCTACGAGCATTTGCCGCCGGAGACGGCCGCCCAGATCGAGAACTGGCTGGCGGGTCTGACCGGCACCCTGACGCAGGCGGCGACCAGCCTGTCCCGCGTCTTCCTCAGCCTGGCCGGCGAGATTCCGAACCTGTTCATCTTCTTCATCGTCTTCCTTGTGGCCGTCTACATGTTCAGCTACAGTCTGCCGACGATGAAATCGTCGTTCCTCTCGATCTTCGCAGAGGAATCGCGCAAGCAAGTGGAAGAAGTGCTGGACAATCTGCGCAAGTCGATCTTCGGCTTTCTGCGCTCGCAGCTTATCCTCAGCGCGCTGACGTACGTCATCACCCTGAGCGGATTTCTCCTGCTCGGGATCAAATATCCGATGGCGATCGCCCTGCTCGTCTGCATCGTCGACATTATGCCGATTCTCGGCACCGGCTCGGTGCTCGTGCCGTGGGCGTCGTACCTGATCCTGACCGGCGACTGGTACACGGGGATCGGCCTGATCGTGCTGTTTCTTTTCATTACCGTCTTCCGCCGCGTCATCGAGCCGAAGGTGCTCGGCGATTCCATCGGCATCAGCGCCCTGGCCGCGCTGATCAGCCTGTATGTCGGGCTGAAGCTAGCCGGCGTCGTCGGCGTGTTTCTCGGTCCGCTCGTCGTCATCATTTTCATGGCGGCGCGCAAAGCGGGATTGTTCCAATTGAAAATTCGGCTGTAAAGATGCATTTCGGCGCAATTCGTCGCCAATCAGACCGACCCTTGTCCTGAACGGGACCCAATTCCCGGGGACAAGGGTCTTGTTTTTGTGCGTCTGCCGCCGCCCCGTGCCGCATACCATTAACTGGAGCAGTTCCGTGAAGCGAGGAGGGATACCCCGTGAACCAGATTCGGACATGGCATCCGTTCGTCGGTCCGTTCGATCCTTGTCCGCCGATAACCCGCAAAGCGTATCTCGTTCCGCCGAACCTGTTCATCCCGTACCAGCCGCCGAACTGGCCGCAGTTCTCGCCCGCCGAGGCGCTGAAGCGCGGCACGCTGTGGCCTGCGCTCTACAGTCCGTATGAATCCCGGATGCTGGAAGGGAGGTCGGAAGGGCAATGAGCGCCGCGAAGAAGCCGGACGAAGCGTACGATCAGCTCCTGACCGAGCTGCAGCAGCTCGATTTCGTGCTCGTGGAACTGACGCTTTATCTGGATACGCATCCTTACGACATGCAGGCGGTGCAGCAGTTCAACCAGCTCGCGCAGCGAAGGCGGCAGGTCGCGCAAGTTTACGAGAGCCGGTACGGGCCGCTGCTGCAGTTCGGCCACAGCTACTCCCGCTATCCGTGGGACTGGGCAAATACGCCGTGGCCGTGGCAAGTGTGAGAATCCAAGCCGGCGAGAGGGACAATCGTTCGGGGAGGGACTGAACGGCAATGTGGATTTACGAGAAAAAACTGCAATACCCGGTTCGCGTCAGCAAATGCGACCCGCGGATGGCGAAATATCTGATCGAGCAGTACGGCGGCGCGGACGGCGAACTGTCGGCGGCGCTCCGCTACCTGAACCAAAGGTATACGATTCCGGACAAGGTGATCGGATTGCTGACGGACATCGGCACGGAGGAATTCGCCCATCTTGAAATGATCGCCACCATGGTCTACAAACTGACGAAGGACGCGACCGTCGAGCAGCTGGAAGCGGCGGGCCTCGGTCCCCATTACTCAAACCACGACCGGGCGCTGTTCTACAACAACGCGGCCGGCGTGCCGTGGACGGCGACCTACATTCAGGCGAAAGGCGATCCGATCGCCGATCTCTATGAAGACATCGCAGCGGAAGAGAAGGCGCGGGCGACGTACCAGTGGCTTATCGACCAGACGGACGACGTCGACCTCCAGGACAGCCTGAAGTTCCTTCGCGAGCGCGAGATCGTCCACTCGCTGCGGTTCCGCGAGGCGGTCGAGCTGCTGAAGGCGGAGCAGGAGACGAAGAAGGTGTTTTGAGGGATGTGCAGTATGGAAGAACATCTGCGGGATGTCGTTCAGCCTGCCGTGGCTGGGACATCCCGTTTTTGGTAGAATGAGACTGAAATCACAAAGGGGATCATGTTTGTCCCGAAGGAGAGAGCAATCCGTGCGGCGCTAAACCTGTGTTCCGACGGGCGTAGACCAGAAAGAAACCGGCTTTGGCTACACCTTATCGCTAATCGGCGGCAAGTACAAAATGCTGATCTTGTACAAGCTGGCCGAACAGGGGGTCATGCGGCACAACGAACTGAAACGAAGCATCGTCACGATTTCCTTCAAAACACTGAGCGTCATGCTGAAGGAACTGGAGGCCGACGGCCTGGTCATCAGGAAAGAATTTCCCCAGGTCCCTCCAAAAGTCGAATACTCGTTATCGGAGCGCGGACGCTCCCTCGTTCCTTTGTTGAACATGATGTGCGAGTGGGGAGAAAACAACCGTTTGCCTGAACGGGGGAGCGTACGGTAAGACCGATCTGTTACAACTTGTCGATAAATCTCAAATAATCCTTTGCGCTCTGGTCCAATGCGCTCAATGACGATTCATTCCCGGCACCGGGCACATTGCCGCCGGGCTCCTTTTCTGTGCCGTAATGCGCAAAAATCGAGCGAAGACATCCTCGTTTGGTTTCATTCCATAAATTTAAGTTTCTGGGCGTCCTTGATCATGATATGATATAATTTCCTGCGTAACTGTTTCCGATTACAAGCCTGCCGGGAGGTTGACGGATGAACGGATCTATTTTTTTCTTGCCCTAATTTTGATCTGTATCGTCATTAGCTGGGTTCTCGTCAAAAGTTTACATCGTGTTCCCGGAATCATGTTCCAGCTGTTGGGTATTGAATTGACGCTTTTCGGCATCTTTACACTTCTTCTATGGAATCTGTCATCGGAAGAACCTTTTTTCCTCCTAGTTTTGGCGTCTATTTTCGCGGTATTCGGGTGCGTATTGACCATTTTTTCGACGTTCAAGAAAAATTGAACAGCAGCACCATCATGGCGACGGCGGGCTGATTCCAAGCAACCGGCAGCGGGACGCCTGATCAACCCCCTTCCACAATCCGCCGCGCCCGCTTCGACACCTGCTTCAGCAGCTCGTCCTCGTCGATCGTGAGCAGCCTCCGGCCGCGCATCAGCACCTTGCCGTTCACGATCGTCGTGTCCACGTCCGCGCCGGCCGCGCAGTACGCGAGCAGGGAGGAGAGATTATGGACCGGCTGCAGGCGCGGTTTTCGCAGGTCGATCAAAATGATGTCCGCCTTCTTCCCGGCTTCCAGCGTCCCGACCTCATGCGCGATCCCGAGGAGCGATGCGCTTCCCGCGGTCGCCATGCGCAGCGCCTCCATGGCCGGCAGCTTCGATGGATCGCCGTAATCCAGCTTCTGCAGCCAGGCGGCGGCCCGAACCTCTTCGAACATGTCGAGCGTGGCCGCGCTGCCCGCGCCGTCCGTGCCGATCCCGACCGTGATCCCTTGCGCGACCATGTCCGACACCGGGGCGATGCCGCAGCCGAGCTTCAGGTTGCTGACCGGATTGTGCGACACCCCGCCCCGCATGCCGCGCAAGCGTCCGACGTCCCGCCGGTTCAGATGCACGCTGTGCGCGAGCAGCACATGCGCCTTTTCGAACAGCCCGAGATGGACCAGATATTCGGTCGGCGTCTGATTGTATCTCTCCCGGATGATGGCCACTTCCTCGACCGTTTCCGCAAGATGCGTATGAATCGGAATATCCTCCTGTTCCGCCAGCCGGATCACCTCCCGAAAAGGCTCCGGCGGCACGGTGTACGGCGAGTGCGGTCCGAGCATCGTCGTGATGCGGCCGTCCGCCTTGCCGCTCCAGCGCTTGATCAGATCGAGCGCCTCCGTCATGCGCTGACCGCCGTCATCCTCCGTGAAAACAAGCCCGCGGGTCAGCGAGGCGCGCATTCCGGTCTCTTCCACCGCCGCCGCGATCTCGTTCATGTGGATGTACATGTCGGCGAACGCCGTCGTGCCCGAGCGGATCATTTCGGCCATCGCGAGCTTCGCGCCCCAGTAGATGTCTTCGGGCGTCATCCGGGCTTCGGCGGGGAATATTTTCTTCTCCAGCCAGTCCATCAGCTTCAGATCGTCGGAGAATCCCCGGAGCAGGCTCATCGGCGTGTGCTGGTGGGCGTTGATCAGCCCCGGCATCGCCGCCATCCCGTCGGCGGGAATCACCTCGTCGGCCACGGCATCCCGGATGGCCGGCCGAATGTCCGCGATCCGGTCGTCCTCGATGAGCATGTCCCCGGTGAACGGCTCATCGTCTCGCATCGTCAGAATCGTCGCGCCTTTGATCAACATTTTCAAAGTGGCAACCTCCTCTTTTGGCGTTTATACTAAACCTTGACGTTAGGAGAAGGTCAAGCGCGGGAGGGGGGGCAGTCTCATGAAAATCAAAGAAGCCGCGGAAAGGCTCAATATTTCGCAGCGGGCCATCCGCTTCTATGAAAAACAGGGCCTCCTCTCGCCGTCCAGACAGCAGCACAACGGGTACCGGGAGTTCGGCGAAGACGACATCTGGCGGCTGCAGACGATCATCGCCCTGAGGGAAGCGGGCATGCCGGTCGCCGACATCCGGAAGGCGCTCGCGGAGATCTACGCGAAGGACGAGAGCAGGCTGCTGGATCTGCTTGAACTGCAACGGTCCGTCATGTTCGCCAAATGGGTCGAAATGAAGCAGATGATCGAAACGACCGACCGCATGATCGAAACGCTCCGGCTGCGCCGGACGCTGCCGCTCGACGACATCTACCAGTTGGCGGAAGGTTCGAGGAGACTGAGGGAACAGCGGGCATGGGAAGACAAATGGGGGTTTGACGAACTGGCCGGCGACCACGACCTGCTCGTCCGGGAAGACAAGGCGAAATACCGGGATTACGATGAAGCGCTGCGCCTGATCGTGAAGCGGGTGTCCCCGGTCCGGGGGGAGCGGGGGCTCGACATCGGCACGGGCACCGGCAACCTGGCCGGCCTGTGCCTTGAAGCGGGAGCGGCGATGGCGGCCGTCGACCAGTCGAAGGAAATGCTGAAGGCGTGCCGCCGCAAGTTTCCCGAAGTGGAGACGCGGCTCGGCAACTTCCTCGCGCTGCCGTACCTGGACGGGAGATTCGACTTTGCCGTCTCCAGCTTTGCCCTGCGCCATCTGACGGACAGCCAGATTCTGCTCGCCGTCCAGGAAATGCGGAGAGTGCTGAAACCCCATGGCCGGATCTGCGTCGCGGACCTGATGACCGCCGGAGAAGGCGGCGACCGGAAAAGCGGCGAGACCGGCCTGCCGCTTCCCGCGCTCCTGGACATCTTCGAGACGAACGGTTACATTACCAGGCACGATCAGGTCAACGAATCGCTCCATGTCGTGCTGGCCGTGCCCGTGCGGCCCCACCGTCCGGGCTGACCGCCCGTGCCTGCAACGGAATCACCCCGAACCGCCGCTTCAGCCGCGGCGTCGGGGTGTTCTTTCATGCCTGCCATACATCGTACTCGTTAAGCTCGGACGCGGAAGCGAGCGACGATACAACGGCTTCCGGCAGCTTGCCGGTCCGGTCCGGCGGCCGTTCCGATGTCTGACCCGCCGCCCCTCCTGCCGTCCGGCCCGCCATTCGGCCCGCCGTCCTGCCGGCCGTTCCGCCGGTCGTCCGCGAAGTCTGCCGGCCCGCCGCGTTCCCGGTCGTCCGCCGCCGGCGCTGCCGGTTCCGGTACAGCCACAGCGCGTATTGCAGCGGCCGGACGAGCGCCAGCCGGTACGCCTCCTTCTCCCCGGCCCGGCGGAACACGTCGCGCGCCGGCTTCGGGTTCACCTCCAGCAGCCAGAACTGGCCGCTATTGTCGATCGCGAGATCGAGCGCAAGCTCGCACAGCGGGCCGTAGCTGTCCTCCAGATACCGGGCGACATCGACGCCGAACTGCCCGATCCGCTGCTGCACTTTCTGCGCCTTCGCCTCGCTGCCGAGCCAGCCGGGAAGCACGGAGGCGAGCGATGCCGCCTGGCCGCCGCCGTGCAGATTGCTCGTCACGCTGCCCGGCGGTCCGATCCGCACGGCGCAGCCGGTGACGCTCCATTCGCCGCGGCCGTTCTTCTGCACGAGCATCCGGTAGTCGTGCACCCGGCCGCCGGGCAGCCGGATCTGGATGCCCTGCTGCACCAGATACCGGCGTCCGCGCAAGTCCCAGGAGGCGAGCTTCGCCGGAAGCAGCGACGGCCGGATGCGCATCGGGCGGATGATCCGCCGGGAATGGTCGCGCCCCTGGACGAGCAGGCTTCCGCCCGAGCCCGCGCGCTGAATGCGCAGGATGCCCCGTCCGCCCGTGCCGCCAGCCGGTTTCAGATAGAGCAGCGGGTAGCGCCCCAGCATCTCGGTCAGATCCCGGCTGCTCTCGTACAGCCGCGTTTGCGGCAGATGATCGCGGAACCGGGCGTCGCGGGAGAGCGTCCGGTACACCGACCATTTGTTGCCGATCGGCTTGTTCAGATACAGATGATTCGCGTACCGGGCGCGGAAAGCCTTAAGCCGCTCGAACCGCTTGCTCCGCTGAATCCGGCACCGGTCGAAAATCATGTGCGGGAACCCGGTCCACTCCCTCCGCCACTTGCCGGACTCCGGCGAATACCGCTGGGCGTGGATCCGGTTCGTCCTGTAGTTGACGTCATCCGGCGTGAACACGATCAGATCGAGGCCGAGCTTCCGCGCGGCCGCCGTCATCTTCTGGTAGACCGGACGCTCTTCGAGCAGCCCGCGGTCGTTCAGGTACAGGGTCATGATGCCCAGCACCGGTTTTCCCATATCAAGGTTCACTCTCCCGTCCGGCGGAGCATTCCGGCGCCGGCGGCAATGCGCCCGCAAGCCGCACGAAGCCGCCGCCCGTATCCTCCGGCGCTTCGGCGTCCGTGAGGCCCGCGCGCCGGCACATGGCGACGGCCCGGCTGTCGGAGGCCGGCACGCGGCAGTCCAGCGTCCCGGTTCGCGCAAGCAGCGCCCGGGTCAGACTTGTTCCGATGCCGCGGCCGCGCACGGCGGGATGCACGACGACCGCGAAGACGCTTCGTCCCCAGCCTGACGCCAGCGCGACGCCGGCCGTCCCGCCGCCCAGCTTCGCGACGGCGCAGGCCGCGCCGGTCCGATCCGGCCTGCCGAGGAGGACCGGATCGAGCTCTGCCAGCCGGCGCAGCGCGTCTTCGCCGACCGCGCCTTCGCCGAACGCCGCCGCGAACGCGAGCAGCCTTCTGCGGTGCAGAATCCATTTGACCGGCGTAACGAAGCGGATTTTCGTCTCCATCAGGCTCCGCTCGCTTTCTTCTTTTTCTTCTGCTTGAGCAGGAATTGGCTGTATTGGAAAATGCGCTCGAGGGACTTCTGCCGGATGTGCGGTTCGTCAAACTTCATCGGCTTCGAGTTCGCCTCGAAGAACCAGATGCCGCCCTGCTTGTCGACGCCGAGGTCCATCGACATTTCGCCGAGTTCATGGCCGGAAGCCCGCTCGATCTGCCGCGCGATGAGCAGGGCGGCGCTCTTCACCTTGGCCAGAATCTTGCGCGCCTGCTCGGGACCGAACGCGCCGACCAGCAGCTTCTCGGGCTCCTCGATGCTGCCGCCGCGCGGCACGTGGGTCGTGATGCTCGTCGACCCGGCGAGCCGCGCGCCGATGCCGGTGATGTCCCATTGTCCGCGCTGGTTTTTCTGGATGAGCGCCCTGAGGTCGAACTGGCGGTCGGCGTAGGCGGCCAGTTCAATGCCTTGCTGCGCGATGTACCGCTCGCCCTGGCTCTGCTTCTTGATCCGGTTCCACAGCCCGTCGAACGTGCCGCAGCGGAACGTCTTGCTCCGCTTTTTCTGCTGCAGCTTGAGCCTGTAGGGAAGCTGCTTCTCCTTGTACAGCCGCACGGACATGATGCCAACCCCCGCCTTGCCGCTGACCGGCTTCAGGTACAGGAACGGATGCTGCTTGAGCATGCGCCTGAGGCTTTCCCGGCTGACGAGCCGGCGCGTCACCGGAATATACGGGCGGGTCGTCTTCGACAGGCTGAGCCATTCGAACAGATTCCATTTGTTGAAGAACGCGGGATTGAACAGCCTGATATTCGGGTGCTTCAGGCAGGCCTCGATTTTCCGCCGCACCGCGGGCAGCATTTCGTCTTCGCGCATCGGCACCCGGTTGTAGACGATGTCCGGAAGCGGGAACACCCCTTTCTTCCATGTCTGCGTCTCTTCCGAGAACGTGTACCCGGCCACGCGCGGCTTCGACAGCTTGAGCTGGCTTGCCGTCACGACATAGGCGGTGAAGCCGAGTTCCCGGCCGGTCCTGATCAGGTCGGCGAAGTTGTTCCGGTTGCCCCGGAAGAGCTGCACGTCGTCCTCGATCGTCAGAATCGCGAATACCGGGCGTTTTGCCTTGGCGTCCGCGGCCGGCTGCTGTTCCGCAGCAGGATGCTGCATTATGCCTCCCTCCTCCTGAAGCGGGCCAGATACAGGCAATGTTCCAGAATGTATTCCATCGACGCCCGGCCCTGGGATTTGAGCGCCGGATGCTTGAAGATCGAGCGGCCGGGCTTGGCGTTCGCCTCGAACATCCAGACGCCGCCGTTCTTGTCGATGCCGATGTCAAGGCCGAGCTCGCCGAGCGTGTGCGGATAGTTCCGCTCGATCGCCTCGGACAGCTTGATGGCGACTTTCTTCGCGTTCTCCAGCACTTCGCCGGCGCGGTCGCCGAACGTCCGGCTGAGCGCCTGCTCGGGCGTCATGAGCGATCCGCCGTTCTTGATGTGCGTCGTCACGCTGCCGCGGCCGGCCTTCTTCGCGCCGATGCCGGCGGCGACCCACTTGTTCTCGCCGTTCTTGTGCATGTGGAAGCGGAAGTCGATCGGACAGCCGTCGATCTCGACGAGCCGGATGCCCTGCTGGATGACGTAGCGGGACAGGGAGCTGCCGTGCCGCGCCTGCAGCATGCGCATCAGGGAGCGGAAGTTCGGGAACCGGAGCAGCACATTGCTTCCGTTTCTCCGGTACCTGGCAAAATAGCCCCGCTTCGGGTGATACGTCAGCCGGTAGATGCCCGCTCCGAGACTTCCTCCCGTCGGTTTGAAGTAGACGAACTGGTGCTTCTCGATCATCTCCTTGATCTTCTCGGGCGTCGGTCCCGACACCGATTCCGGCAGATGCTTCTCCCCGTCCGGATCGCCGTGCAGGAGGTCGTAGACGTCCGACTTGTTGAAGAAGCTCCAGTTGAAGAACGGGATATTCTTGCGGACGAACCGCTCCCTGAGCCCGGTGATCGACGATGTCGTTTCCGCCCTGCGGCTCGGCAGCCGGTTGTAGACGACGTCGGGCAGCGGCACCTTCTTGCGGGTCCACCCGCCCTTCGGGTTCAGGAACCAGCCGTTCACCTGTTCGGCCTGCCAGTCGATGTCGCGCGGCGTGAACGCGAAGAAGTACGCTTTCTTGCCGCCGATCGCAAGCAGTTGCCGGATGAACGGCGTGCGGGAACCGAACGGCATGGAGGCGGTGCGGACGGCCGAATCCGTGAGCACGCCGATGAGCGGGCCGATCTGCACTTCGTCGTTCGCGTTCTGGATATAAACGCTACCCGCCTTCGGCACGCCCATCAGATTGCGGATGCCGGCCGACAGGTAAATGTACTTCCCGTCCCTGCGCAGCGGGCGCAGGACGGCCGTCGCTTTCTCTCTGCCGAGCTTGAGCAGGATCCGCTTTTTGCCGGTCAGCTTGAGCTGCCTGAGCAGCGCCCCGGTCACGTACACGACCCGGTCGGCCTGCCTGGAGAAGCGGACGTTGCAATTCGTCAGACTCATGATTGAACCTCCTGCATGGTAGCCGTAGAGTGGGCAGTCGTCCCGTTCATGCAGCGCTTCCGGTGCCGGTCCGCGGGCCGCCCGGGGCCGCGCGCTCCCCGGGCCGGCGCGCCCGCCTTCATCAGGCGGAGGCCGTACGAGATCGTCCGTTCCGCGGCCAGCCGTTCGCCCGCGTCATCGCCGATCTCCGCGAAGATGGCGCGCCCGGGCTTCGCGTTGAGCTCGAGCAGCCACAGCCGGCCGCCCGGTTCGATGCCGAAATCGGCGCCGATCTCCGCCAGCCGGCCGAACGCGCGCTCGGCCTCGCGGGCGGCGAGCAGCGCGGCGCGCTTCGCCCTGCCGAACAGCCGCGCGGCCGCGCGATCGCCCAGCATCGCCGCGAGGAAAGGCAGCGCCGGGCGCGCCGTGCCGCCGCCGTGCAGATTGCTCGCCGCGGCGCCTGGCCGGCCGATCCGGACGGCGGCGCCGGTCAACGCCCACACCCCGGCGCCGTCCTTCTGCACGAACAGGCGGAGGTCGAACGGTTCGTCCGCCGCCGTCTTGAGGCAGAGCAGCGGCTGGACGAGATAAGGGCGGCCGCGGGCGAGAGAAGCCGCGGCTTCGGCGAGCCGCTCCGCGGGCACGCGCAGCTCGAATGGCCGGTTGCGCATCGTCCGGCCGGTGATCCGGACGATGCCGCCGCCGGGCTCCGGGCGGAGGGCGGCCGTGCCGCGGCCCTGCATGCCGGCGGCCGGCTTGAGGAACAAGCCGGCCGGATGCGCCGCGAGCAGGTCGGCGAGCCGACGCGGCGCGAAGACCGCCGTCGGCGGCAGCAGCGGCCTGAGCGGCGCGCACCGCCTGAGCGCCGCATGCACCTGCGCCTTGCCGGGCAGAGCGCGTCCGAGCGGCGCCGCGCCGTGCCGCAGCAGAATGCGGACGGCGCGCGCGCCTGCCGCCTGCTCTGCCGGCGTGCGCGGGAACCGCCGGTCGAAGAAGACCGGCGGCACGGGCGCCAGAAGCGGCGTCCAGCCGCCCTCCTCGAGCGTCCAGCCGCGCACCAGTCCCGCGCCGCGCTCCTTCCGGACGCCCTCCGGCGCGAACACGATCACCCGGGCGCCCATGCCGCTTCCCGCCGCCGCGAGCATCCGGCACAGGCGGTCTTCCGGCATCCGCCCGCCGGCCGGCTCCCGGCTCATCAGCACGCCGAACCGGCGGCGGTCATCCCGCGCGCCAAAGCGCGCACCGTCCGGCGCACCACAGGGCGAGCCGCGCGGCGCGTCGCCCGGCGCGTCGCCCGGCTCGCCACGGAGCCCGCCGCGGCCGCCGGCCGGCTCACAATCCGGCCAGATGGCGCGCATAGAGCAGCATGATCCGCACGGACGGCCGGATGCCCGTGGCGGAGAGCGGGGTATTGTCGTTCTTGGACGGCTTGCTGTTCACTTCCAGCAGCCAGACGCGCCCGGACGTGTCGAGCGCGAGATCGATGCCGAGTTCGCCGAAATGGGCCGGAATCTGCGCGTCGACGCCCGCCGCGATCTGCAGGGCGGCCGTCCGGAGCCGGGCGGCGGCATCCTGGCGGCCGGCCGCGAGGTTCGACTTCGCGATCGCTTCCTTCACCGTGCTCAGCGTGCCGCCCCGGGCGATGTTCGAGACGAAATGCTGGCCGCCCGCGATCCGCGCCACGATCGAGGTGATGATCCACTCGCCGGAGCCGTTCTTTTGCACCAGCGCGCGGAAGTCGATCGGCCTGCCGCCGGCCTCGATCAGATTGAGACCCTGCTGGATCTGGTAGCGGCCCGTGCGCAGCTTGCCCGAGATGGCGGCGTACAGCTTGAGCAGCGTCGGAAAATGCTGGCGGCGCGTGCCGAGCGTTGTAGCGTGATGCGCGGCGTACCCCCCCGACGGGCTGCGGACGATCTTGACGATTCCCTTGCCGAGGCTGCCGCGGACCGGTTTCAGGAACACCGTGCCGTAGCGGGAGCACATCGATTTCAGCATCGGAAAGCCGCCCAGCAGGTGGGATTCGGGCAAATACCGGCCGAGCGACGCCTGTTTGCGAAGCGCGCTGAACACTTCCGACTTGTCGAGAAATTTTTCGTTGAACACCTGCGTGCCGAAGCGCGATTTTACTTCCTTGAAGAAATGTTGTACGCTGGTTTTATTCTCCAGCTTGCGCGTCGTCAGCCGGTTGCTCAAGACATCCGGCGCGGGCGCCTTCGCGCGGCGCCATCCGTCGGCCCAGACCCACACGTCCAGCCGGGAGACGCTGCCGCCGAGCATCGCCGGCGTCAGAAAATAGACCGCGGCGCCCTGCAGGTTCGCCGCGTCCACCAGTTCCTTGCAGAAACTGGTGATCGAGCCGAACGGACGATCGGGCGAGTTCGGGTAGTCCCGGCTGACCAGCACGCCGACGAGCGGGCCGAGCACGAGTTGGCGCGAGGAGCGGCGGTAGCGCATGCGGAGGCTGCATGGGGCGTGCAGACCGAGCCGCCCGGCCAGCGTCTGGCTGATGCGCATGCCGTCATAGCGCTGGACGGGGATCACCTTCACGATGTCGCGATAGGCGCCGAACTTGAGCTGAACGGTCTGGCCTTGCGGAATTTGCCATTTCTTGAGGTGCGATTCGCCCAGCATGAGCGTATCTTCGGACAGGATGCCGGAGCTGACGATCTGAACGCTGATCTTCGAACTTTGCATCTCGATCCCCTTTCGTCCCTCTCGCAGGCGCCCTGGGCCGCTCGGCGGCACAAGCTGGTCAATGATCACGATTACTCCACTATATGAGGACATCTATACACTGGTGATTGGCCCCCGGGGCCGATCGGGCAAAAGGACGGACCGGAATGCAGCTTTGGTTATTCATCACGGTAAACGTGTGCGTTGCCGCTTTCGTCGGCGCGCTGACCAACCATTTCGCGATCAAAATGCTGTTCCATCCGCGGCGCGCTTTATACCTTCTGGGCAGACGGCTGCCGTTCACCCCGGGGCTCATCCCGAAGCGCAAGGACGAGATCGCCTCGGCGCTGGGCGATGTCGTCGCGAAGTATCTCGTGACGGCCGACGGGCTCAGGGAGTGGCTGCGCGGCGGCGCGATGCAGGAAGCCGCGGCCGCGAAGATCCGCGGCTGGCTGCTCGCACGGGCGGAAGAAGGGCTTACGGCGGAGCGGCTGATCCTGAAGTTCACGGACCGGGCTTCATGGGAGGCGATGCGGGCGAGATGGGCGGAACAGGGAACGGGCCTGATCGAGCGGTGGATCGAGCGGCAGTGGGAGGACGGCGGCTGGAAGGCGAAACCGCTTGCGGAGCTGGTGCCCGGCTGGTCCGATGAGACGGCCGCCGGATGGGCGGATCGCATGACGGACTGGCTGACGGCTTCGCTGCGGGAGGAACTGCTCTCGGTTCGCGGCCGGCGGACGCTGCGCAACATGATCGACGGGCTGCTGGACCGGACGGGCGGATGGCTCGGCGTGCTCGCGGGCATTTTCGTGGATGAGGACAAGGCTGCCGCGAAACTGACCGAAGTGCTGGCGGAGCAGCTTGAGGGCGGCGAGCTGCGGGAGATGGTGCGGACGTTCATCGCGAACAAGCTTGCGGAAGCGGGAGGCTGGACGCTCGAGCAGGCGGCCGCCCGGCTGTCGGGCGAAGAAAATCCGCTCCCCTGGCTGAAGGAGCAGGCTTCGCGCCTGCTTCGCCTCGAGGAACGGCTGGACAAAATCGAGAAGCTTGATGTCGGCGAACTGCTCATCCGCCATGAAGCCGTATGGGCGGAAGCGCTGCGGACGATCGTCGGCGCCGCGTTCGACCTGCTGGACCGCCGGCTGGAGACGGTCGTCGCCGCGCTCGAGCTGCCGCGGCTTGTAAGGAGGCAGGTCGAGAAATTCCCGGTCGAGCAGGTCGAGCGCATCATGCTGGACCTGTCGGGACGGGAATTCCGCGCGATCACCTGGCTGGGCGCGCTGCTCGGCGGCATGATCGGGCTGATCCAGTCCGTGATCCTGCAGATTTTCCGGTAAGCGAATCTTCCGGTGAGCGGAACTTCCAATGAGCGGAAGAGCGGAACTTTCAATGAGCGGAATTTCCGGCGAGCGGATCTTCCGGTGAGCGGAACTTCCAATGAGCGGAATTTCCGGCGAGCGGAACTTCCAATGAGCGGAATTTCCGGCGAGCGGATCTTCCGGCGAGCGGATCTTCCCGACGAAGAGTCCCGCCGTCTCCGCGACCCTGCGCGGATTCAGGCATGCCGCGTTTCCTGGCCGATCGGGATGCGGGCGGTGAAGACGACGCCGCGCTCCGGCTGGAAGCCGACCTCGACCTCGCCGCCGTAATGCCGGACGCGCTCGACGACGATCGGCAGCCCGAGCCCTTCGTGGCCTTTCCGTTTCGTGCTGTAGCCGGGGGTGAAGATCCGCTTCCGCTCAGCCTCCGGCAGCGGGTCGCCGGCGTTTCCGACGCTGATCAGCAGCTCGCCGTCCGCCTGGTCGATGTCCAGCGTCACGATCCTCGATTGCACCTTGTGTTTCATCACTTCATCGAAAGCGTTGTCGACCAGGTTGCCCACGATCCGGACCAGATCGATGCTGCGCACCTCAGACAGCCCTTGCGGAAGCTCCTTGAGCCGGTACTCGAACCGGATCTGCTTGACCTGCGCGATCGCCTGCTTCGCCATCAGCAGCGATTCGAGCGCCGTGGCCGGTATTTTGTCGGCCAGCCGGCTCACCGACTGGATCTCCCCGACCACTTCCTCCATGTACTGTTTCAACTGATCATGCTTCTTCATCGTGAGCATCGCGTACATCGTCTGCACGTGATTGACGAAGTCGTGCCGCTGGCCGCGGATCGTGGTGATCATCTGCATCAGGTCGCCGACGAACGCGTCCTGCGTCGCGCGGATCGCTTCGTCGCGCGCCTTCGCGATGAGCCGAACGGTCAGGAAGGTGAAGACGATGACCGCGAAAATGCCGACATAGAACAGAAACCGCGTTTCTTCCTGGCGCGCATAGATGTACCGCGAGATGAACAACATGACCAGAATAAAACATTGGATGAAGACGAGGCCGACATAGTGTTGAATATAGCGGTTGCGTTCATTGACGAGAAAATGCAGCACGCGCCGCCCGGGCGCGCGCCCGGTGATCTCCATCCGCCATGCGGCCGCCGCAAGCAGCGTCATCCCGGGCCAGTACATCAGCATGATCTGATGCGGCGGCCAGTCGTCCGGATCGCTGGCGGGGATACCGGCGGCCGCCAGATAGACGATGGACGACAGCTCGATCAGAAAGGCGAGCAGGAATACGACCATCGCCAGGAAACCGCGGACTTGCCACGACAGCTCGGAGAAGACAAGCGACAAAACCGCCAGATACAGGCAAACGGAGACGAACGGGTGAATCATCGGCGAGATCAACACCATGCTGATGTCAATGAGCAAGGACGACGCGAACGTCAGAACGATCAGTTTCGGCAGAAGGCGGCGCGTGCGCAGCCCGAAGAAACGGAAGCAGAACCAGGACGTAATCAGGGTCTCGGGAATCGTGACCATGCATGCCAACTTCATTAACAAAGCAATTTCCATATCTACCTCGCGCTGGGCACAGTATGTCGAATTACGGTGAAACGGATCGAAGGCATATCTTCACTTTAACGGCTTTCTGGTAAAATGAAAATACCATTTCGGATGAGCGGAGGGAAGATGATCATGCCCGATGTTCCGCGGGACGAGGCGGCAACGAAGCACGAACGCATTCTGGATTATATCAAAGGGCTCAAAGTGGGCGCCCGCCTCTCGGTCCGGTCCCTCGCCCGCAAGCTGCACGTCAGCGAAGGCACGGCGTACCGGGCTTTGAAGGAAGCGGAAAGCGCCGGATACGTCAGCACGCGGGAGCGCATCGGCACGGTGCGGATCGAGAAAAAGCAGGGGCAGCGGGACGGCCGGCTCACATTCGGCGACGTGGCCGGCATCGTCGAAGGCGAGGTGCTCGGCGGCGCGTCGGGGCTCGACATGCCGCTGCACAAATTCGTCATCGGCGCGATGGAACTCGACGCGATGGTCCGCTACATCGACGCCGGCAGCCTGCTGATCGTCGGCAACCGGGAGAACGCGCACCGGCGGGCGCTCGAACGGCACGCGGGCGTGCTGATCACCGGCGGTTTCGGCACCGGCGAGGATGTGATCCGGCTGGCGAACGAGACCGGGCTGCCGATCATTTCGTCAAAGCACGACACGTTCACGGTCGCCTCGATGATCAACCGGGCGATGTACGACCGGCTCATCACGCGGAAGATCATGCTGCTCGAGGATATCGTCACGACGGACAGCGCGCCGCTCACGCTGCGGATGAGCGAGACGATTGCCGACTACTTGCGGCTGCGGGAGCGGACGGGACACGCCCGCTTCCCCGTCGTCGACGAGCGCGGACGCATCGTCGGCATGATGACGGCGCGCGACGCCGATGGCGCGGATCCGGACGAGGCGGTGGAGAAGCGGATGACCCGCCCGCCGGTGACGGCGCATCCGTCGATGCCGGTTGCGGCCGCCGCCCACCGGATGACGAGCGAAGGCATCGACCTGCTGCCGATCGTCGACCGGCACCGGCGGCTGCTCGCCGTCGTCAACCGGTCGGACATTACGCGGGCGATGCAGTTCGCCGGCAAGCAGCAGCCGGGCGAGACGATCGACGATCTGATCTGGAGCGGATTTACGGAGGAGAAGCGGACGGAGGACGCGCTTCCGGTTTACGTCGGCAAGATGACGCCGCAGATGTCCGGGCCGGCCGGCACCGTGTCCGAAGGCACGCTGCTCTCGCTGCTCACGCTGGCGGCGAAGCGGGCGGTTCGCGAGATCGCCCGGCGCGGCCATATCGTGGAGAGCATCACGACGTATTTCGTCCGCCCGGTGCAAATCGAGGCGGAGGTTCGGCTCATGCCCCGCCTGCTCGAGCTGAGCCGCAAATCGGCCAAGGTGGAGATGGAGCTGCACGACGAGCACGGGCTGGCCGTCAAGGCGCTCGCCGCCGCGCAGATGATCGATCCGCTGTAACCGCCGGCGCGGTCGCCCGTTTGGCCGCCGTCACGCGGCGAGCCGCGCGACGGAAGCAGCGCGCCGGGAGCGGGCCCGGGAGCCGGGCGCCGGCAGAAGCGCGCCGAAAGCCGCGCTTCGCGAGCAGTTGCCGGAAGCTGCGCATCGGACACGCCGAAAGCCGCGCGCCGGGAGCAGGCGGGAGGAGCCGCGCTCAGCGCAACGGCGGTCGCCTATTTCAGCGAACGGTAGATGCTGTGGTTGCGCAGCCCGGCGAACAGGTTGAACAGGCCGAGCAGCAGGAAGACGGCGCCGACGATGACGCGGATCGTCGACCCGGTGAACAGCAGCATCTGGATCAGGGCGAGCAGCACGAGCATGATGCCCATGACGATGTTCATCCGCGCGGCCAGCAATCCCCGCGTCTTCGGATCGGAAGTGCGCCGGTGTTTCAGGCTGTAGTAGACGGTGGCCGCCAGCGAGGCGATCACGCCTATGGAGAGCAGCGTCTGCAGAATGACGTTTTCAATCGGCATGGCTTGTATGGAAGCTCCTTTGCATGGCACGGGTCTGCCCGCAAGCCATTGGGCGATGACTTGCGGGCGGCCTGAATTTAAATGGTCCAGTTGCAGCGTGCAAACCGTGTGAAAGAAGCGCGCGAAGCCTCGTGAACTGGTTGTAACGCGAATTCCGCGCTACGGCGACTCAAGGAGCCCGCCCGGCGAAACTGTAGTGTGGATACCACGTTACAAAGGCTCAAGGAACCCGGCCGGCGAGACTGAAGCGTGAATACCACGTTATCGTCCTGCGGGGCTGCAGCGTGCAGTTCACGAAAGGTGATCAAACGCAAGCGTATAAACCCTTTGGGACAGCCTCTTGCCATTGTATCAGATCGCGCCGGGATTTGTCATATTTCAGCCCGGCATTTCAGCCCGGCAGCCGCGGCCGCGCCGTCACCCAGACGGTCATCGTGCCGTCCGCGACGAGCACGGTGCGGATCTCGACCACGTAATCGGTGTTTTTCAGCCCCTTGTACACCTTGCCGTCCAGCAGGAGCCGGGCAAGCCGGGCCTCCGAGTCGATGTCGTAGACGCTGCGCCCGAGGAAAGCGGCGAGATCGCGCCGGAGCTGCTGCTTGAGCCGCGTCTCGGTCACCGTGTCGAGCGGCTGCGGACTGCCGTCCGGACCGCGGCCGGTCTCGATGTGGGCGACGACCGACTTGATGATCCCGTGCTGTTTCCGGTAATTGGTCAGCTTCCGGATTTCCAGCTCGTATTCCCCCAGCTTCTCCTCCGTCTCGTGCAGCCGCTCGACGAGCGCGTCGAACTTCGCGGCCAGCAGCCCGTTGTACACCGCGGCGCCCGCGACCATGCCGAGCACGAAAATGCCGAGCGCGGCGCTCATCCTGCGGAACCGGCCGAAGGACGGCACCCGCATCGCTACCATCCCCCCCGGACGATCCAGCGGATCAGTTCGGTTCCGAGATGCGCCCCGAGGAACGCGCAGGCGATAAGCAGAATTTGCTGGACGGCGGGGGACAGATGGCCCTGGGTGACGTTCGCCTCGATGACGCGCACCGGGTCGATCGTGCCGCCGATCGCGACGACGATCGCCCATATTTTGAGCCGCATGGCCGTGTCGAGCATCGTCGAGGCCGGGGGATACGAGACGAACACCGCCCCGATCGAGGCGAGCAGCGAGCCGCCGATGATGACCCCGAAGGCGATGAAGAAATCGATAACAGCCGTCGACAGGAAAACGATCATGCCGCCACCTCCCGCATATTCCGCATTGGACGGGCCTTCCCCGCTACCCAGTCTATGAGATGGCCGGCCTTTTTTATGATAAAATGATGGCGTAATTACGCGTACGGAAGGGGACGGGCGCTTATGACGCGGCCGGATTCGTTCGTTCATCTCCACGTGCACAGCGAATACAGCCTGCTTGACGGCGCGGCGCGCATCCGCGCTCTCGTTGACCGGGCGGCGGAACTCGGCATGAAGGCGCTCGCGCTGACCGACCACGGCGTCATGTACGGCGCGATTCCGTTCTACAACGCCTGCGTCGCCCGCGGCATCAAGCCGATCATCGGCTGCGAGGCGTACCTGACGCCGGGTTCGCGGCTGGAAAAGGGCTCGCGTCGCGACACCCCGATCCATCACATGACGCTGCTCGCGAAAAATGCCGAAGGCTACCGCAACCTGATGCGGCTCACCTCGATCGCCCACCTCGAAGGCTTCCATTACAAGCCGCGCATCGACTATGAAGCGCTCGCCGCGCACGCGGACGGGCTGATCGCCCTGAGCGGCTGCCTGAACGGCGAGATCCCCCAGCATTTGCTGCACGGAAGGGACGAGGAGGCAAAGCGGGTCGCGCTGCGCCTTAAGGAGATGTTCGGGGATGATTTTTACCTCGAGATTCAGGATCACGGCATGCCGGAGCAGAAAAAGGTGGCGGCGGGCATCATCCGTCTGGCGGAGGAGACCGGCATCCCGCTCGTCGCGACGAACGACGTCCACTACCTGCGGCCGGAGGACGCGGCGCTGCAGGAAGTGCTGCTCTGCATCGGAACGGGCAAAACGATCGAGGACGAGGACAGGCTGAAAATCACGACCGACCGGATCTACCTGAAATCGGCGGAGGAAATGGCGGCGCTGTTCCCGCACGTGCCGGAGGCGCTGGAGAACTCGGTTCGGATCGCGGAAAGCTGCCACCTGGAGCTGACGTTCGGCCGGGCGCAGCTCCCCGCTTTCCGGCCGATCCCGGAAGGGAAGACATCGGCGGAATATTTGCGCGCGCTCTGCCGCGACGGGCTGGCCGCGCGCTACGGCGGAACGGCGGCCTGGAGGAGCGACCCCGCCTTCCGCGCGGAAGCGGAGCGCAGGCTCGCGTATGAGCTGGACGTCATCGAGCGGATGGGGTACAGCGATTATTTTCTCATCGTATGGGACTTCATCCGGTTCGCCCGCGAGCGGGGCATCCGGACGGGGCCGGGGCGCGGGTCCTCCGCCGGCAGCCTCGCCGCTTACGTGCTGTTCATCACCGATGTCGATCCGCTGAAGTACAAGCTCTTGTTCGAGCGGTTTCTCAATCCGGAGCGGGTGTCGATGCCGGACATCGACATCGACTTCGACGACGAGCGGCGCGACGAAGTGATCGCCTATGTGGCCGCGAAATACGGCGAGGAGCATGTGGCGCAGATCATCACGTTCGGGACGCTGGCGGCCCGGGCGGCCGTGCGCGACGTCGGACGGGCGCTCGCCGTGCCGTACGCCGAGGTGGACCGGGCGGCGAAGCTCATCCCGAACCAGCCCGGCATGACGCTGGAGAAGGCGCTCGAGATGAGCCCGGATTTGCGCGCCCTGTGCGAGAAGAATCCAAGGGTCGGCCATCTGGTCAAGACGGCGGCGAAGGTCGAAGGGATGCCGCGGCACGCGTCGACCCACGCGGCCGGCGTCGTCATCTCGAAGGAGCCGCTCACGAACCATGTGCCGCTACAGTCGGGCGGCGAAGGAACCGCGCTCACGCAATATCCGATGGACGCGCTGGAAGCCGTCGGATTGCTCAAAATGGATTTTCTCGGTTTGCGCACGCTTTCCATCCTCGAGCGGACGCTGGCCTGGATTCGCAAATTGTACGGAAAGACGGTCGACTTCCGGCGGGTGCCGGACGACGACCCGAAGACGTACGCGATGCTCTCCCGGGGCGAGACGACCGGCATCTTCCAGCTTGAGTCGGCCGGCATGCGGCGCGTGCTGCGCGACCTGAAACCGACGGTCTTCGAGGACCTTGTGTCGGTGCTCGCGCTGTACCGGCCGGGCCCGATGGAGTTCATCCCGCAATATATCGCCGGCAAGCACGGGCGCGCCAGGGTGACGTATCCGCACCCGTCGCTCGAGCCGATCCTTGCCGACACCTACGGCATCATCGTCTATCAGGAGCAGATCATGCAGATCGCCTCGAAGATGGCCGGCTTCTCGCTCGGCGAAGCGGATCTGCTGCGGCGCGCCGTGTCGAAGAAGAAGCGCGAGACGCTGGACAAGGAGCGGGAGCATTTTGTCGCCGGGAGCGTGAAGCAGGGCTACACCGAAGCGGAAGCGAACGCGGTGTACGACATGATCGTCCGGTTCGCGGACTACGGCTTCCCGCGGGCGCACGCCGCCGCCTATGCGGTGCTCGCCTTCCAGACCGCGTATCTGAAAGCGCACTACCCGATCCCGTTCATGGCGTCGATGCTTGCCTCCGTCACCGGCAACCAGCGGAAGACGGCGGAATACGTCGACGAATGCCGCCGGATGGGCATCCCCGTGCTGCCGCCGGACGTCGGCGAGAGCGAGGAGTCGTTCACGCCGACCGAGGACGCGATCCGGTTCGGGCTCGGCGCCGTGAAGAACGTCGGCACGCAGGCGATCGAGGCGATCAAGGCGGCCCGGGCAGAGCGGCCGTTCGACAGCCTGCTCGATCTGTGCCGGCGCGTCGATCTCAGGGTCGTGAACAAGCGGGTGCTCGAATCGCTCATCCTGTCCGGCGCCTGCGACGGGCTGCCCGGCCACCGGGCACAGCTTCTCGCCGCGCTCGACGAGACGATCGAGTCGGTCGCGAAGTGGCGGAAGGAGCGGGAGGAGCTGCAGATCGAGCTGTTCGGCATCGAGGAAGTGAACAACTGGGACGTCGAGCTGCCGGACGTGCGGCCGTACACCCGCGGACAGCAGCTCGAATTCGAGCGCGAGCTGCTCGGCCTGTACCTGTCCGGCCATCCGCTGGACGAGCGGGAGGCGGAGCTGGAACGGCTCGGCGTCGACCGGCTGTACGAGCTGGCCGACGCGCCGGACGGCGCCGCGGTCGTGACAGCGGCGCTGATCGTCTCGGTGAAGCCGTTCACGAGCCGCAAAGGGCAGCAGATGGGCTTTCTGGAGCTGGAAGACCGGATCGCGCGCGTGGAGGCGGTCGTGTTCCAGAGCGTCTGGAAGCGGAGCAGCTTCTGGCTGGAGAAGGGGAAACTCGCCCTCGTGCTGGCGGTCGTGCAGCAGCAGGATGAAGATTTCAAGTTGATCGTGGACGACATCGTGCCGATGGACGGGCCGAATCTGGCCCCCCACGTCCGGCGGATGCGCGGCCGCGCGAACGCGCGCGCCCGGCGGCCGGCGGCCGGCGAGCCCGGCGCGGACGGCAGCGGCGGCGCCGCGGGCATCGGCGCGGACGGCAGCGGCTACGGCGGGTTTGACGCCGGAGCAGCCGCTTTCCCGCGCGCGGCGGCGCCGGAATCGGCGGCCGCTCCGTTGCCGGCCGGCCGGCTGGCCCGGCCCTCCGCGGCCGCTTCTCCGCGTTCCGTTGCCGTCCCGCCCCCGGCCGCCGCGGCGCGGCGTTCCGCTTCCCGCGAGCAGCGGGTCTTCGTCCGCATACCTGCGGACCGTGAACAGCCCGGCGTGCTCCGGGAACTCCGCCGGCTGCTGGACGAACATCCCGGCCCGCTGCGCACGGTGCTCTACTACGAGCGGGAACAGCGGACGATCGAGCTGGCCGACAGCGTCCGCGTCAAACCTTCCCGCGAACTGTTCGCCGCGATCGGGCGGCTGCTCGGCGAAGGCTCGGCCGTCGTGAAGTAACGGGGGGCAGCTTCCGCAAGACCGTCCTTCGCCGGGATCGCAATTTTGCGGACGCATGCCGGTCCGTTGCCCGAAAGCTGCCCGCATCAAAACCCCGCGTCCCCATTTCCAACCTCCAAGGAACGTTCGCCGCGGCGGGCGCATATCGTTAGACAAGGGCGGCGCCGCCACGCGGCGCGCGCGCCCCTGATTGGGGGTATGCGGATGACCGCGGCGATTGAACGATGGCTTGAGCGCAGGGGCGTAACGGTCAGGGATGTGGCGGAGATCGTCCTCTCCCTGCAGCGCCCGTACAACGACCGGCTGACGATTCTCGAATGCGAGGACAGCGTGCGCGCGGTGCTGGCGAAGCGGGAAGTGCAGTATACGCTGCTGACCGGCATCGCGCTGGACGAACTGGCGGACCGGGGCCTTCTCCCGGAGCCGCTGCAGAGCATCATGGAGGATGACGAATCGCTGTACGGCGTCGACGAGACATTGGCGCTCGGCATCGTCTCCGTCTACGGCATGATCGGCCTGACGAGCTTCGGATATCTTGACAAAATGAAACCTGGCGTCATCGGCAGACTGAACGGCGCGGGCGGCGGCGGGGAAACCGTCATTGCGGGCGCGGGCGATGAATCCGACCATTGCGGCGCAGGCGGTGAAAACAATCGGAGTGAAAATGGCGCGCCCGACGATCGGAACGGCGGCGGACTCATCGGCGGTGACGACGAAGTGAACGAATATCCGGACCGCACCGTGTGCGCCGGCGTCGATCGCCACGGCTGCGGCGTCCACGTCTTCCTGGATGATCTCGTGTCGGCGCTTGCGGCCGCGGCGTCGGCGCGGATCGCGCACCAGAACCCGGACGCCCGGAAATACGGGCTCCCGGGGGAAGGGTGATGAGCGACCGGCATCCGGACGACCGCCGGACGGCCGCCGCGTGCCGGTTCGCGGACCGTCTCAAGCCGCGCGCGGGCGGACAAGCCCGGCGCGGCTTCGTTTGTTGCGGCCTGTCGGGCGGATATGCTATCATTATGGCAACATGCGGCCTTATTTCTTGCGAATGGTTCGGGAGGTACCTTTCGATGTGGACGGTAATCTATATCGCGCCGACTGCAAAAATCTCCGAAACGATCCGCCAGCGGCTGACCGAAGAAGGTTTCCTCGTGCAAGTCAGGCCGGTCAATCTCTCCAGACAGCAGTACGAGATATTGGTGCCATCCGCAGAATTGGATGAAGTACAGGAAGTTTTGAACGAAATTTTAAATGCTTGATCAGCACCCTCCGGTTGTGACGGGTACGGCCATCCTTGACGGAGAGAACGACGCCACGCGCGGGCGCCGGCCGGCCTCGTCACAATAATTTTGTGCCCTGAGAGGTGGCTTCATGTTCAAGGATCTTTTTCATAAAAAACGATACGCGACCATACCAGCCGAACGGCCCGTGAAGCGGGACATTCCCGAAGGCTTGATGAATAAATGTCCGAAGTGCGGCAACATCCAGTACAGCAAGGAACTGGAAAAGAATCTGAAGGTGTGCGCGTCCTGCGGATACCATTTCCGGCTGACCGCCAGGGAACGGATCGCGATGACGATGGACGACGGCAACTTGCGCGAGTTCGACGGGGGGCTCAAGTCGGGCGATCCGCTCGGCTTCCCCGGCTATGCCGCCAAGCTGGAGCAGCAGAAAGCGAAAACGGGCATGAACGAGGCGGTCGTCACCGGAGCGGGCTCGATCGGCGGGCATCCGGTCGTCGTCGGGGTGATGGACTTTCATTTTTTTACGGGCAGCATGGGATCGGTCGTCGGGGAAAAAATTACGCGCGCCATCGAATATGCCCATCAACATCGTCTGCCGCTCATCATCTTCTCGACCTCCGGCGGAGCGCGCATGCAGGAAAGCATCTTCAGCCTGATGCAGATGGCGAAGACGAGCGCGGCGCTCGCGCGGTTCCAGGAGGACGGCGGGCTCTACATCTCCGTCATGACGGATCCGACGACCGGCGGCGTGACGGCCAGCTTCGCGAGCCTCGGCGACTACAACCTGGCCGAGCCCGGAGCGCTCATCGGATTCGCCGGCCGGATCGTCATCGAGCAGACGATCCGCCAGAAGCTGCCGGACAATTTCCAGACCGCGGAATTCAATCTGCAGCACGGCCAGCTTGACAAAGTGGTGCACCGCAAGGACATGCGGACGGTGCTCGCGAAGCTGCTGGACATGCACAGTACGGGGAGGGCGGAATGATGGCCGGAGGACTGGAATTCGAGAAGCCGCTCGTCGAGCTCCGAAACAAGATCGACGAACTGCGCAAATTCGCGGAGGACCGCGGATTCGACTTCTCCGAAGAGATCGCGAGGCTCGAAGCGCAGTACCGGCAGCTTGAAAACGAGATGTACAGCACCCTCACCGCCGCGCAGAAAATGCACATCGCGCGCCATCACCAGCGGCCGACGACGCTCGACTTCATTCAGGCGATCTTCACCGATTTTCTGGAACTGCACGGCGACCGGCTGTTCGCGGACGATCTGGCGGTCGTCGGCGGGCTGGCGAAGCTGAACGGCTTGCCGGTGACGGTCATCGGCCACCAGCGCGGCAAGGATACCAAAGACAACATCGCGCGCTTCTTCGGCAGCCCGCATCCGGAAGGCTTCCGCAAGGCGCTGCGCCTGATGCGGCAGGCGGACAAGTTCGGGCGGCCGATCATCACGTTCATCGACACGAAGGGCGCCTACCCCGGCGACACTGCCGAGGAGCGGGGGCAGTCGGAGGCGATCGCGCGCAACCTGCTCGTCATGTCGACGCTGCGCGTGCCGATCGTCTGCGTCGTCATCGGCGAAGGCGGCAGCGGCGGCGCGCTCGCGCTCGGCGTCGGCAACCGGGTGCTCATGCTTGAGAACGCGATCTATTCCGTCATCTCGCCGAACGGCGCCGCGTCGATTCTGTGGAAAGACGCATCCCGCGCGGACGAAGCGGCGGAAGCCATGAAGATTACGGCGCAGGATCTGCACGCGTTCGGCATCGTCGAGGAAGTGATTCCGGAGCCGAAGGGCGGGGCGCACCGCGATCCGGAAGGACAAGCCGCGCTCGTGAAGGAGGCGGTCTGGCGCCATTTGCAGGAACTGATGGCGATGTCGCCGGAAGAGCTGGTGGAGGACCGGTACCGGAAATTCCGGAGCATCGGCGTGTTCGCGTCGGACGGGCCGGACGCGCCGCCGGAACCGTCCCGGGGATCCGGGGAGCCGGAAGCGGAGGACGGCCGGGATGAACCGGAGGCCGCCGGGAATGCGCCGGAAGCGGGCGCCGCGGACGGGAGCGTCGCGGACGCAAGCGCGGAGGGCGAAAGCGCGGCGATCGAGTCGAACGCCCGTTGAAGCCGGCCATGTACAGATGCGTCAGGATCGTGTATTTTAGTAAATTGTGGACATTCCAAGGCTTGACCTTTTAACGGAGGATACCGCACATGCGCAAAACGAAGATCGTATGCACCATCGGTCCCGCGAGCGAGTCGCTCGAGAACACGAAGAAACTGATCCAGGCGGGCATGAACGTCGCGAGGCTGAACTTCTCCCACGGCGATTTCGAGGAGCACGGCAACCGGATCCGGAACATCCGCAAGGCATGCCGCGAGCTGGGCAAGACCGTCGCCATTCTGCTCGACACGAAAGGTCCGGAGATCCGCCTCGGCAATCTGGCCGAAGAGCCGATCGAGCTCGTGGCGGGCGAGGCCGTCACGCTGACGACGGAGAACATCCCCGGCGACCGGCACCGCATTCCGGTGACGTACAAGGACCTGCCCCGGGACGTGAAACCCGGCGACACCATCCTGCTTGATGACGGCCTGATCGGCCTGAAGGTGATCGAGGTCCGGGGCACCGAGATCGAGTGCGAGATTCAGAACAGCGGCCCGATCAAGAGCAAGAAGGGCGTCAACGTGCCGGGCGTCGCGATTTCGCTGCCGGGCATCACGGAGAAGGACGCGAACGACATTCGTTTCGGGATCGAGCAGGGCATTGACTTCATTGCGGCATCATTCGTGCGGCGAGCAAGCGACGTGCTGGAAATCCGCGAACTGCTGGAACGGCATAATGCGTCGCATATCCAGATCATTGCCAAGATCGAAAACCGCCAGGGCGTCGACAACCTGGATGAAATTCTGGAAGTGGCGGACGGCCTGATGGTGGCGCGCGGCGACCTCGGCGTCGAGATTCCGGTCGAAGAAGTGCCGCTCGTGCAGAAAATGATGATCGAAAAATGCAACCGCGCGGGCAAACCGGTCATCACGGCGACGCAGATGCTCGATTCGATGCAGCGCAACCCGCGGCCGACCCGCGCCGAAGCGACGGACGTCGCGAACGCCATCTTCGACGGCACCGACGCGATCATGCTGTCGGGCGAGACGGCGGCGGGCAAATATCCGGTCGAATCCGTTCTGACGATGGCGCGCATCGCGGAGCGGGCGGAAGCGGCGCTCGAGTACCGGGAGATTTTCCTCCGTCAGGCGAGCGCCCAGCAGACGACCGTGACGGAAGCGATCAGCCAGGCGGTCGCGAATTCCGCGCTCGATCTGGACGCGAACGCGATCATCACGTCGACGGAGAGCGGCTACACGGCGCGAATGGTATCGAAATACCGGCCGAAGGCGCCGATCATCGCCGTGACGCCGGTCGAGCACGTCATGCGCAGCCTGCAGCTCGTCTGGGGCGTCATTCCGGTGCTCGGCAAGCCGGCGAAGACGACGGACGAAATGTTCGACATCGCCGTGAACGGCGCCGTCGGGGCCGGACTCGTCAAGCTCGGCGACACGGTCGTCATCACGGCCGGCGTGCCGGTCGGACGTTCCGGATCGACGAACCTGATCAAGATTCACACCGTCGGCGATCTCGTCGCCAAAGGCCAGGGCATCGGCAGCCAGTCCGCGACCGGTCGGGTCGTCGTCGCGCACACGTCTGAAGAAGCGATCGCCAAGGCGAAGGAAGGCATGATTCTCGTCACGCCTTCGACGAACCGCGACTACATGCCGGCCATCGAGAAAGCGGCGGCGCTGATTACGGAGCAGGGCGGCATCACGAGCCATGCGGCCGTCGTCGGCCTGAATCTCGGCATCCCGGTCGTGCTCGGCGTCGCCGACGCGACGCAGCGGATGACGGACGGAATGGAAGTGACGGTATACGCCGAGATCGGCGTCATCTATACGGGACAGGCGCGCGTATTGTAGGCGCGCCGTCCGCCGGCACCTCACAAAGTCGGGAGCGGCGGACCGCCGGGCGGTCTGCCGCTCCCGCGTCTGCGTGCGCCGGCGGCTCGATTCGGGGGGAGGCGTGACATGGCTTCGCACTGGCATCTGTTCCCGCTGCGCGTCCGCTACCAGGAGACGGACCGGATGGACGTCGTGTTCTACGCGAACTATGTAACCTGGTTTGAGGTCGGGCGGACCGAATTCATCCGGCATGCGGGATGGCCGTATCGGAAGGTGGAAGATGCGGGACTGCTGCTGCCGGTCGTCGATCTGCACGTCCGGTACGGGCAGCCGGCCCGTTACGACGACCGCGTCGTCGTCTGCACCCGGCTGCGGGAGGTGTCGCCGATCCGGCTCGCCTTCGATTCGCAGGTCCGGCTGATCGGGGAAGCGGAGCAGCCGCCGGAGACGGCGGATGCGGACGGAGATTTGCCCGGCACGCTGCTCGCGGCGGGCGGAACCGGCCATGTCTGGCTGAACCGGGAATGGAAGCCGGCGCGAATCGACAGGGCGGCGCCGGAGCTGTACGCGCTGCTCAGGCGGCTGGCCGGCGCGGATTGACACGGCTTCCGGACGGCTCGCCGGAGCCGGCCGAAGCGCCCTTCCCGCATGCCGGCGCGGGCGCCGCTCCGCCGCACCGCGGGCGGATGAAAAGCGGAACGAAGTCGCACAATAAACCGGCATCATGCCGAATCCATGTTCCGGCGGCAAAAAAATATTTTATGATGTCGATAAATCAATTTTATTTCACACAAACTTGACACGAATGTTCACATGCCCTTCAAAACAAGTTATGATATTGTGGTACGTTACTCGGCTGAAGTGCTTCCGTATGCCCGCAGACGGCTATATGGGGCGAATATTTCCCCGGAAATTGCGGAAAAGGAGAGAGAGACATGACAGCTACGAAAGGTCTGGAAGGCATCGTCGCGACGACTTCGGAGATCAGTTCGATCATCGACGGCGTATTGACTTATCGCGGGATCAACATCGACGAGCTGGCGGAACATGCCACTTTCGAAGAGACCGTCTATCTGCTCTGGCACGGCAGGCTGCCGAACCGGGCCGAGCTGAAAAATCTGACGGATGATCTCGCCGCGAGCGCGGCGCTGCCCGATCAATTGCTCGCGCAGCTCAAAACCTACCCGCCGGGCGCCAATTCGATGGCTGCGCTTCGTTCGGCTGTCTCCGCACTGGCATTGTACGATGAAGAGGCGAACGACATGTCGCCGGAAGCCAATCTGCGCAAGGCGGTGAAGCTGCAGGCGAAGCTGCCGACGATCGTGGCCGCATTCGCGCGGATCCGCGAAGGCAAGGAGCCGGTTCAGCCGAAGTCCGGCGTTTCCATCGCGCACAATTTCCTGTACATGCTGACGGGCAAAGATCCGGACGATATCGCCGTCAAGGCGCTGGACAAGGCGCTCGTGCTGCACGCGGATCACGAGCTGAACGCTTCGACGTTCGCGGCGCGGGTTACGGTGGCGACGCTTTCGGACATTTATTCGGGCATCACGAGCGCGATCGGCGCGCTCAAGGGGCCGCTCCACGGCGGAGCCAACGAAGCGGTCATGATCATGCTCGACGAGATCGGCTCGATCGAGAACGTCGAATCGTACATCATGAGCAAGCTGGCCAACAAGGAGAAGATCATGGGCTTCGGCCACCGCGTCTACAAGAACGGCGACCCCCGCGCGAAACATCTGCAGAAGATGTCGCGCGAGCTCGGCGAACGGGCGGGCAACCTGAAGCTGTACGAAATGTCCGTCAAAATCGAGGAGCTCGTGACCGGACAGAAAGGGCTGAAGCCGAACGTCGACTTCTATTCGGCATCGGTCTATACGACGCTGGGCATTCCGCGCGACCTGTTCACGCCGCTCTTCGCCATCAGCCGCGTGTCGGGCTGGACGGCGCACATCCTCGAACAGTACAGCGACAACCGGCTGATCCGTCCGCGGGCGGAATATACCGGTCCGACGAATGTGCGCTACGTGCCGATCGATCAGCGGTAAGGCCGCCCGTCCGGATCGGACGGGCCCGTGAAAGCCCTACAAGTCCATTGCAGCAATTTTGACTGCTTGATTCAGGTAAAGGAGGAACCCGAAACATGCTTCAACTCGAGAAATTCGCTCCGCCGACCGAAGGCGAGAAAATCACGATCAGGGACGGCAAGCTGCAGGTGCCGAACAACCCGATCGTGCCGTTCATCGAAGGCGACGGCACGGGCCGCGACATTTGGCGCGCTTCGAAGCGCGTGTTGGACGCGGCCGTCGAGAAAGCCTACAAAGGCGAGAAGAAAATCGCATGGTACGAAGTATTTGCCGGCGAGAAAGCGTATAATACATACGGCGAATGGTTGCCGAACGATACGCTGACCGCAATCCGCGAATATATCGTGGCCATCAAGGGTCCGCTGACGACGCCGGTCGGCGGCGGCATCCGCTCCCTGAACGTCGCGCTGCGGCAGGAGCTGGACCTGTACGTCTGCCTCCGTCCGGTCCGCTACTTCAACGGCGTACCTTCGCCGGTGAAGCGTCCGGATCTCGTCAACATGGTCATTTTCCGCGAGAACACGGAAGACATCTACGCCGGCATCGAGTATCAGGAAGGCACGCCCGAAGTGAAGAAAGTGATCGAGTTCCTGCAGAAGGAAATGGGCGTGAAGAAGATCCGCTTCCCCGAGACGAGCGGCATCGGCATCAAGCCGGTATCGTCCGAAGGTTCGAAGCGGCTCGTTCGCGCCGCCATCGAATATGCGATCCGGCATAACCGCAAATCGGTGACCCTCGTGCACAAGGGCAACATCATGAAATTCACCGAAGGCGCGTTCAAGAACTGGGGCTATGAGGTCGCGGAACAGGAGTTTGCGGACAAGACGTTCACCTGGGGCGAGTACGACCGGATCAAGGCGGCTGAAGGCGAAGAAGCCGCAAACAAGGCTCAGGCCGAAGCGATTGCAGCCGGCAAGATCATCATCAAGGATGCCATCGCCGACATCGCGCTGCAACAGGTGCTGACGCGTCCGGCCGAGTTCGACGTCATCGCGACGCTGAACCTGAACGGCGACTACCTGTCCGACGCGCTGGCCGCGCAGGTCGGCGGCATCGGCATCGCGCCGGGGGCGAACATCAACTACGTCACGGGCCACGCGATCTTCGAAGCGACCCATGGCACGGCGCCGAAATACGCGGACAAAGACGTCGTCAACCCGGGTTCCGTCATCCTCTCCGGCGTCATGCTGCTCGAGCATCTCGGCTGGCAGGAAGCGGCAGACCTGATCTACAAAGGGATGGAGACGGCCATCAACAACAAGACGGTCACGTACGACTTCGCCCGCCTGATGGAAGGCGCGAAGGAAGTCAAATGTTCGGAGTTCGCCGACGAGGTTATCAAACATATGGCTTGATGCCGTTTGAAACGGAGGTTGGCGCTGAACGTGTCCATCAGAAGGAAGAAGATTACGGTCATCGGCGCGGGGTTCACCGGCGCGACGACGGCGCTCATGCTCGCGCAGAAGGAACTCGGCGACATCGTCCTGCTCGACATCCCGCAGCTTGACAGCCCGACGAAGGGCAAGGCGCTGGACATGCTCGAGTCGACGCCGGTGATTGGCGTCGACAGCCGAATCATCGGCACTTCCGATTACAGTGACGCGTCAGACTCCGATATCGTCATCATTACGGCCGGCGTGGCGCGCAAGCCGGGCATGAGCCGCGACGATCTCGTCACGACGAACGCGGGCATCGTCCGTTCGGTGTGCGAGCAGGTGCGGCAGACTTGCCCGGACGCGTACGTCATCGTCCTGAGCAATCCGGTCGACGCGATGACCTGGGTCGCCTACACGACGCTCGGGTTTCCGAAGAACCGCGTCATCGGCCAGTCCGGCGTGCTGGATACGGCGCGCTTCCGCTTGTTTCTCGCCCAGGAGCTGAACGTCTCGGTCGAGGACGTGCGCGGGTTCGTGCTCGGCGGCCATGGCGACGACATGGTGCCGCTCGTCCGGTATTCGAACGTCGGCGGCATTCCGATCGAGAAGCTGCTGCCGAAAGACCGCATCGAGGCGATCGTGCAGCGCACGCGCGCCGGCGGCGGCGAGATCGTGAACCTGCTCGGCAGCGGCAGCGCCTATTACGCGCCGGCCGCGTCGCTCGCGCAGATGGCGGAAGCGATTCTGAAAGACAAGAAGCGCATCCTGCCGGTCATCGCGCTGCTTGAGGGCGAATACGGCTACGACAATCTGTTCATGGGTGTTCCGGTTATTCTGGGCGGCGGCGGCATCGAGCGGGTGCTCGAGCTGGAGCTGACGCCGGAGGAGAAGGCGGCGCTCGACAAGTCCGCCGAATCCGTCCGCGGCGTCATCCGCATCGCGGCCGGCTGATCCGCCGCCCGGCCGGCCCGGAGCGAGCCCTGCGCAAGACCCTGACGCGCGTTCAGGGTCTTGCGCTTTTCGGCGCGCAACGGCTTTGAGTCGGCGGACAAGTTCGGGTATACTGGGTGTAGTCCAATGAGGAGGTGCCGAATGGGTCAGTTTTTCTATTTCCTGCATGCGATCGGAGCTGTCGGGATGGGCATCTATCTGGTGCTGCCGTTCCTGGTCGGCCGGATTACGCAGCTCAGCAGCGAGGGCCAGTCCGGATTCGCCGACGGATTGCTCATCGCAAACCGGGTGGCGCAGTTCTGTCTCCTGCTGCAACTGCTTACAGGCGGATACATGATGACGATGGGGACCGAATACTCCGTGCTGTGGTCCACGCTGACGCTTGTGCTGTTCCTGGGCATCGGCGCGCTCAGCGGCATCATGGCGAAACCTTTGAAAGCGATTGTAGCGGCCGCGAAGGCCGGCGAAAGCGCCGCAGGTTCCATTTCGCGCGTCCGTTTGTTCAGCACTCTTCTGTTTGTTCTGTACGTGGCGATCATATTTGTCATGCAATATTCGCATATCTGATCGAAATAGTGTCTACGACTTCATCGAGAAGGGATTGCTTGCGAAATGGCGGCACAATCACCGGACCTGATCACGTTCGGGGAATCGATGGCGCTGTGCATGGCGCCGGATTACAAGGGGCTTGACCAGGCCGCATCGCTGGAGCTGACGTTCGGCGGCGCGGAGAGCAACCTGGCGATCGGAGCCGCGCGGCTCGGCGTCTCCAGCGGCTGGTTCGGCGCGCTCGGCGACGATCCGTTCGGGCTGAAGATTCTGAAGGCGATCCGGGGCGAAGGCGTCGACGTCTCCCGCGCGCGGCTCGTGCCGGGCGAGCAGACCGGCGTCATGTTCCGGGACAATCCCGGCGGCAAATTGTCGGTCTACTACTACCGGAAGCATTCCGCGGCCAGCCGGATGAAGCCGTCCGACCTGGATGCGGATTACATCCGCGGCAGCAAGATGCTGCACGTGACCGGCATTACGTGCGCGATCAGCGAGAGCGCGCGCGACACGGTCCGGGAAGCGGTCCGGATCGCGAAGGAAGCCGGCGTCAAAGTGTCCTTCGACCCGAATCTCAGGCTCAAGCTGTGGACAATCGAGGAAGCGAGGGAAGTGCTGCTGCCGATCGCGGAACAGGCGGACTATTTTCTTCCCGGTTACGACGAGCTGCAGCTTCTCTACGATACGACGGACGAGGAAGCGATCTTCGCCCGTCTCTCGAAGCTGTCCGCCGTCTCGGTCGTGAAAGGCGTCGGGGAGACGACGGTGATCGTCGAGGGCGATAGCCGCACGGCGGTGCCGTTCCACAAGGCGGAGAAAGTCGTCGACACGGTGGGCGCCGGCGACGGTTTCTGCGCCGGGCTGCTGGCCGGCCTGCTGCAGGGCCGGACGATCGTCGATGCGGTGCGGATCGCCAGCATCTGCGGCTCCCTCGTCGTGCAGGGGCGCGGCGACTGGGAGGCGACGCCGGACTGGAACGCGGTCGAGCGGCTTCTGACGGATCGGAAGCGGATTGAACGATAACGGACGGCAGACGGACGCACGTCCCGCGGCGCTTGATGCGGCCGCGGGATTTTGATTTGGACGGCGCCGGCCGTGTTACTTGCGAAGGGGAGGAGCACAGGATGACGCATGCGGGCGAAGAACGGCTGGACGGCGGCTGGATCCGGGTCAAGGTGCCGCTGCCTTTTCCGCTGAAGTACGTGAACGCGTATCTGATTCCGGGCGATGACGGCTGGACGCTGATCGATCCGGGCCTGCGCACGCCGGAATCGGAGAGGCTGTGGCAGGATGTGATGAGTCGTTGCGGAATTCGTGCGGCCGACATCCGGGCGGTCGTGCTGACGCATCAACATCCCGACCATATGGGGCTGGCCGGCTGGTTTCAGGAGCGGTCGGGCGCGCCGGTCTGCGTGTCCGAACAGGCCTATGCGTACGCGTTGCGGCTGTGGGGACCCGGACGGACGTTCGCGGAGGAACTTCAGGCGCTGTACAGGGAGAACGGCTTGCCGCGCGAGATGGCGGGCGGCCTTGCGGAACATCTGGAAGGATTCGTCGCGATGGTGTCTCCCCTGCCGGAGCCGGCGTTTATTCAAGGAGGCGGCGCCATCGAGATCGGCGGACGCAAGTGGGAAATCATCGACACGCCCGGCCATGCGGACGGCCATCTCTGCTTCTGGCAGCGGGATGCCCGGCTGATGCTGTGCGGCGACCAGGTGCTCCCCGGCATTACGCCGAACATCAGCCTCGTGCCGGGCGGGGAGCCCGGCGTTCTGGCGAGGTATCTGGACAGTCTCGCGGCGCTGGAGACATTTGAGACCAATCTCGCGTATCCCGGCCACCGCGATCCGTTCCGCGACATGCGCAGCCGGATCGGCGAGATCCGGGCGCATCACGTCCGCCGGCTCGCGGCCATGGACGATATGCTGGCCGAGCCGCTCACCGGCTTTGAAGTCTGCATGCGCCTGTTCGGCGAGCGGGTGCGGGACAGCATGCACAACCTGCGCTTCGCGATGTCCGAGACGCTGGCGCATCTCGAACATCTCGCCGCGGAAGGGCGAGCCGCCGCCGCGCGCGGTCACGACGGCATCCTGCGCTGGCGGCGCGGCTGAGCGGCCGACGGCCGGGTCAAGCGGGCGAGCCGGGTTCGGGCGCGCTGCAATCGCGAGCAGGCGGCCCGGCCGCCGGCCGTCCGGCTTCAGCCAGCCGGCCGGTCGTTGCCGTTTTCCTTCTCTTCCTGCTTGCGGTGCGCCATCCGGCTGGCCGCGGACGAGGCGATCGCGCCGACGATGTCGTCGAGGAAGGTGTGGATTTCCCCGTCGCTTTTGTCATTCAGCTTCTCCAGAATGCCCGGTTTCTGCTTGTCGATGTAGCCGAAGTTCGTGAACCCGATGCTGCCGTACACATTCACGATGGATAAAGCCAACACCTCGTCGATGCCGTACAACGCCTCGTCGTGCTTCACCATATCCTGCAGCGGCGGCAGCAGTTTGCCCTCCTCCGCCAGCATGTCCAGTTGGATGCCGGTCAGCACGGCGTTCTGCACCTCGCGCTTGGCCAGCACCGCCAGCACATGATGTTCGCATTCATCCAATGACAAGTCCGGAAAATACGGCGATTGCAAGTAATGAACCAACTCCGCGATATGCTTCGTCGTCACGCCGCGTTTCTCCAGCCACTCCAGCGTCGCGCGCTGAACTTCCTTGCTGTTCAGCACATAAGGCTTCGTTTCCTTCATGCGTCTGCACTCCCGTTCGCATGGAATCAGTTCTATTGCTGGACAAGACTCGTATACATAGTACTACAAAAATTTTGAATCTAACAAATCCATGGAGTGTGCACGGGAGGCGCGAGAGCAAAATGACAAGGTTCCATTCCTTGCGCAGGGGCGCGGCCGTCGGCCTGCTGGCCGTGCCGCTGCTCGCATCCGGCTGCGGTCTGTTCGGCAAGCCGGCAAGCAAAGCGATCGACCCGCCGCAGAACGTCAGTCCCGAAGACCAGGCAGGGGCGCTGCCGCAGACCGGGCAGACGTCCCCGGAATCGGCGGCCGCGGGCGGGACGATCGGCGCGGTGACGCCGGTGACCGTCTATGTGAAGGACAGCGGCGGTTACCTGGTCCCGGTGACGGTGAACGCGGCGGCGCGGAATCCCGAGGAAGCCGGCATCCGGGCGCTGGAGCTGATGGTCGAGGGCGGCGAGGCGGAGGCATTGCCGGAAGGATTCCGCGGAGTGCTGCCGGCCGGCACGCGGATCGAGGCGCTGACCATCGACCGGGAGCAGCGGGTGGCGATCGTCGATTTCGCCGGTTCGTTCACCGACTACAATCCGCAGGATGAGCGGCGCATCCTTGAAGCGGTGACGTGGACGCTGACCGGCCTGACGGATGTCGACGGCGTCGTGCTGCGCCACGACGGCGAGGAGCTCGGCGAAATGCCGGTCGACGGCTATCCGCTGGACGGTCCGCTCACCCGGGCGATGGGCATCAACCTGGAAGTGGCGCCGGGCGTCTCCTACGGCGATTCGATGCCGGTGACCGTCTATTTCTCGGCGATCACGGACGAGGGCGATCCCTATCTCGTGCCGGTCACCCGGCTGGTCGAACGCGAGAAGGACCAGGCCATCGCCGCGCTGCGCGCATTGATCGCGGGTCCGGCGCGCGGCGCGGAGCTCTCCGGCGTCATGACGGAAGATGTCGAGGCCGAGGCGGTCTCGGTGGAGGATGACACGGCGCTCGTCGATCTGCGGGACGAGACCTACGAGGAAGGCCAGCCGCTGCCGTCCGAAATGCTGCAGGCGGTCGTGCTGTCCGTCAGCGAAAATACAGGCGCCGGGAAGGTGCAGATCCGGATCAACGGATCGTCGAACGTCGTCGATACGGACAACCGTTCCTATGCCCGGCCGGTAAGCCGCCCCGAGCATGTCAACGCGCTGAAGACATGACCTGACGATGCCGAACCGGTTCCCCGAAAGACGTTTTCCGCTTGCCGGACGCAAGCCGGAAAGCGCCGCCGGGGAGCCGGTTTTTTGTTTTGTCCGGGGGAAGAGTTCCTAACGATGTTCCATTGATCTTAAAATCTTTTTCTGTGAAGGCGTTTACACGCGCGGTATAGTGGACTTGAAAAAACGAAATCGTCCACGATCAGGGGTGAAGACATTGCGGTTGCTGAAGAAAAGGTTGGGTCTCGGACTTTCGATGCTGCTCGTCGCCATGCTGGCGGCGGCGTGCGGAGGCGGCGGAGGCGGTTCCGGCTCCGGCGGATCCTCCGGCGGCGGCGCTTCTCCCGGCGGCGGCGCGAACGGTTCGGGAGGCGGCGCCGACGCGAAGCCGTTCGCGGGCAAGAAGATCACGTTCTACACGGCCAACCATCCGTGGGCCGAGACGATCAAGGAGCTGCTTCCGGAGTTTGAAGACAGCACGGGCATGAAGGTCGAAATCCAGGGGTTCGCGGAAGACCAACTGTCGCAGAAGCTGTCCGTGCAGTTGACCAGCCAGTCTTCCGATCCGGACGTGTTCATGACGCGGCCGTTGCAGGAAGCGCGGATGTACCATCGCAACGGATGGTACGAGATGCTGAACGATTACGTGGAGCGGGACAAGGCGGAGATCGACTTCGACGACTTCTCGAGCTCGGCCGTCGACACGACCACGGTGGACGGCCGGATCGTCGCCATCCCGATCATTTCCGAACAGGAAGTGCTGTATTACCGCAAGGACCTGCTCGAGAAAGCGGGCCTCGAGGTGCCGAAGACGCTGGATGAGCTGGAGGAAGCGATCAAGTCGCTGCACGACCCGGACAACGGCGTGTACGGATTCGTGGCCCGCGGCCAGGCGCAGGTGCTGGTCACGCAGGTGTCTTCCTTCGTGTTCTCCGAAGGCGGCGACTTCATGGACGGCGACAAGGCCACGGTGAACACGCCCGAAGCGATCCGGGGTTTCAGCCGCTACGGCGGCTGGCTCAGGGAATACGGGCCGCCGGGAGTGCTGAACTTCTCCTGGCCGCAGGCGATGGGCGTGTTCGCCCAGGGCAAGGCCGCGTTCTATACCGACGCCAGCGCGATTTACAAGAACGCGATCGATCCCGACAAATCGACCGTCGGCGAGCACGTCGGCTACGCGATGTTCCCGGCCGGCAGCGCCGGTCAGAAGCCCTACAGCGTGACGTCCTGGGCGCTCGCCATCAACTCGAAATCGGCGAACAAGGACGCCGCTTGGGCCTTCATCAAGTGGGCGACCAGCAAGGAGGTCATGCTGAAGACGCAGCAGGGCGGCAATCCGGGCGTCCGGCACTCGGTATGGGATGATCCGCAGGGCGTGACCGGATTCCCCGAGCAGCTCGTCGAAGTCATCCGGGAATCGAGCAAGATCGGCGTCGGCCACGACCGGCCGCTCGTGATCAATGTCGGCCAGGCCCGCGACATCATCGGGAGCATCGTCGTCCAAGCCATGCTCGGCGAGGATGTGCAAGCCGCGGCGGACAAGGCCAACGCGGAATTCCAGGCGCTGATCGACATGGAAAAACAGTGACATGAAAGAGGCGAGGGGGCGGTTCGGTTCGCCCCCTTTTTACTGAAAGAGAGAAAGCGAGTGGATTTAGCGATGACAGCATGGCTCGACAAGCGGTTCAAATGGGTCGTGACGATGCCGGCCGTCCTGTTCGTCCTGGTCATGATGGCGTTTCCCATCCTGTACACCGTCCGGCTCAGCTTCTTCGAATGGAGCATGTCGGCCGCCGTCCCGCCCAAATGGATAGGATTGGACAACTACGTGAAGCTGCTGTCGGACACGCGGTTCTGGCACGCGGTGAAGGCGACCGTCGGTTTCTCGGCCGGCGCGCTGATCCTGGAAACCGTGCTGGGCGTCGCAATCGCGCTGCTCCTGCACCGGAACTTCAGGGGCAAGGAGTTCGCCAAGACGATCTTTCTGCTGCCGATGGTGGCGACGCCCGTCGCGATGGGGCTCGTGTGGGTGCTGATCTACGAGCCGACCAACGGCATCCTGAACGTCATGCTGAAATCCGTCGGCCTCAAGCCGATGAACTGGCTCGGCAGCGTGGATCAGGTCATCCCTTCCCTGGTCGTCATCGATGTCTGGCAATGGACGCCGATGATTTCGCTCATCGTCATGGCCGGCCTGACGACCCTGCCGCAGGATCCCTACGAATCCGCGGACGTGGACGGCGCCGCCGGATGGCAGAAGCTGTTCTACATTACGCTGCCGCTCCTGCGTCCGACCATCCTGACGGCGGTCATGCTGCGGCTGATCGACGTCATCAAGACGTTTGACATCATTTACGCGACGACGCAGGGCGGACCGGGCACGGCTTCCGAGACGCTGAACATTTACGGCTACGTGCTCGCGTTCCACTACTTCCAGCTCGGGAAGGCGTCGGCGCTGCTCGTGCTCTTCTTCATGCTGGTGCTCGGCCTGACGCTCCTGATGATTCTGGCGCGCAGGGGCAAGGAGGGAGAACGGTGAAGAAACGCAAGCGCATCTCCCGGATCGTCCAGAACGCGCTGACGTATCTGGTGCTGTTCATTTTCTCCTTCCCGCTCATCTGGATGGTGCTGTCGTCGTTCAAGACGCAGGTGCAGATCCAGTCGACCGGGCACATGTTCCTGTTCGAGCCGACGGGGCGAAACTATGCGGACGTGTTCGGCCAGTACAACTTCTTCAAGTACATGCTCAACAGCCTGATCGTCGCGATCGGCTCGACGCTCGCTTCCCTGCTGCTCGGCCTGCCGGCCGCGTACGGCATCGCGCGCTACCGCCTGAACGGCCTCGGCGTGACGATCCTGATCGCGCGCATCATTCCGGGCATCTCGTTCCTCATCCCGTGGTACATCATTTTCAGCATGCTCGGACTCGTGGACACGTACACGGCGCTGATCCTGAGCCACATGCTCGTCGGGCTGCCGTTCGTCATCTGGGTCATGATCTCCTTCTTCGAATCGCTGCCGCTGGAGATCGAGGAAGCCGGCGCGATCGACGGATGCGGCAAGCTCGGCGTCTTCCTGCGGATCGTCCTGCCGATCTCGGGACCGGGCATCATCACCTCGTCGTTGATGTCGGTGATTTTCTCGTGGAATCATTTCATGTTTTCCGTCATTCTGGCCGCGGAGAAAACGAGGACGCTGCCGATCGCGATATTCAATTTCCTGTCCTATTCCGAGGTCAACTGGGGCGGCCTGATGGCGGCGGCGACCATCATCACGACGCCGGTGCTGGTCATCGCGCTCATCGCGCAGAAGTTCGTCATCGACGGGTTGTCGGCCGGTGCCGTGAAAGGGTGAGAAATGACGGATTTTCGCTCTTCGCCCCATGCATTTTTTCCAAAAACAGGCTATAATCATGTCCAAAAACAAGGACTGACAAAGCTGTGCCCATCAAGACCACCATCTTCGGCAAAATCGTTGTCCTGATCGTGTCGCTTCTGATTCCGATCCTGATCCTGTACAGCTATTTCTACAAAGTCAGCGTGGACGTCGTCAAATCGCAGGTCGTGTCGAACAACTGGAACCGGCTGTCGTTCTTCATGAGCCAGATGGAGACGACGATCGACCAGTTGACCAAGTATTCCGTCATCGTGAGCCGGCTGCCAAGCATGCGCGATTTTCTCGAATCCGGGGAGACGGGGACGCCTTACGAACGGTTCCGGAAGCGGGCGAGAATCGAGGAGCAACTGATCCTGCAGAACGCCACGAGCGTCTGGGTAAGCCAGCTCACCGTGTTCATGCCGGATCTCAAGGACATGATCTCGACCGATTATTCCATCACATACGAAGAGATCCACGATTTGCTGCGTCGCGAAAGCCAGAGATGGACGCACATGGAAGCGAAGGGTGTAAGCGAAGATTCGGACTATTTCTCCCGGTACACCCATACCCGCCTGAACGACAAGGAACTGCTCGTCGAAGTGCGGTTCACGGACGACAACATCCGGAACATGCTGTCGGATTTCAAGCGAACCGGCGGCACCAGTCCGTTCTTCTACCACCCGGAACTCGGGACGATCCTGAGCCGCGACAGCGACGCGGCCGTCATCGGACAGCTCGTGTCCGAACTGAACCGGATGGCGCTGGATGCCGGCGGCAGCAAGACGATCGCGATCGACCGCGGGCGGTACTCGGTCATCTATCTGCAGTCGAAGAGTCTGGGCTGGTACCTGGTCGACTACGAGCCGATCGAGGATATCCTGGGCCCGATCACGAAAAGCCGGAATCTGTTCTACGTCTCCGTCGCCCTGCTGCTGGTCATGAGCGTGCTGGCGGCCCTGCTGCTGTACTGGCAGGTGCAGATGCCGATCAAGCAGCTCATTCGGGGCGTGCAGGGGTTGAGGCACGGCAATTACGCGGTCCGGCTCAGCACGAAGTTTCACAACGAGTTCGAATACCTGTTCCTGCGCTTCAACCAGATGGCGGAACAGATCCAGGAGCTCATCGAGACAATCTACGAGGAGAAAATCCGGGTGCGCGAGGCGACCCTGAAGCAGCTCCAGTCGCAGATCAACCCGCATTTTCTGTACAATTGCCTGTTCTTCATCAAAAATATGGCCAGCATGGGGAACAGGGAAGCCGTGATCGCGATGGCGCTCAACCTCGGCGAATTCTACCGCTACAATACGAGGGCCGGCAGCGACATCGTGATGGTCGAAGACGAAATGCGGCTCGTCACCAATTATTTGACGATCCAGAATTTGCGGCTGGAGCGGTTCCACTTCGAGATCGACATCCCGGACGGGATGCGGCGGCTTCCGATTCCCCGGCTGTCCGTCCAGCCGCTGGTCGAGAACGCAGTCATCCACGGGATCGAGCGAAGCGACCGCTTCGGCATCATCTGCGTAACGGGCTACAGCGACGGCCGCGTCCACCGGATCGTGGTGCAGGACAACGGACCGGGCATGTCCGCCGAAGAGCTCGAGCGGCTGCAGCGCAGGCTCTCGCTGCCGATGGACGACGAAATGGGCTGCGGGCTGTGGAACGTCCATCAACGGCTGCTGCACCGGTACAGGGGCGATTCCGGACTCCGGTTGTCCCTCGGCGAAAGCGGCGGATTCACGGTCGTCATGCAGTGGGAAACCGATCTCGGGGGTGAACGGCATGTATCATCTGCTGGTGGTTGACGACGAGTTGAACGTGGCGGACAGCCTGGAATCGCTGATTCCATGGGAGACGATCGGCATATCGAAGGTGTACAAGGCGTACTCCTGCAAGGAGGCGCTGGAATGGTTCGAGACGGTGCCGATCGATATCGTGATCACCGACATCCGGATGCCGGGCATCGACGGGCTGGAACTCATCCGCGAAGTCCGCTCGCGGCGCCGCAATGTCAAATGTCTGCTGCTCACCGGCCATGCCGAGTTCGAATACGCCCGGCAGGCGATCGCGCACCATGTCAGCGACTATCTGCTCAAACCGGTCAGCGACGGGGAGATCGTGGCGAAGGTCGGCCGCGTCGTACGGCAACTGCGGGAGGAGGCCGTAGCGAACGACGCCTACAACCGGGCGCTGCAGACGATGAGGGAATATCTTCCGAAGCTTAGGGCGGAACTGCTGAGCGACCTGCTGCAAGGCAGGCGCACGCTCCCGGATCAGCTCGCCTCCCGGCTGGACATGCTGCAAATTCCCGTCCGCGAAGGCGACATGGCGGCGCTCATGCTGATCCGCATCGAAGGCGGCCGGGCAAGCGACTACCGCTCCGCCTCGCTCCTGCAGCTAGCGATCGGGAACATGGCGGAGGAAATTTTCGGCGAGACCCATCATCTGTGGCATTGCCAGGACGTCTACGATTTCATCGTGTTTCTCGTCGCCGCGCGGACGGCCGGTCCGGAGGCGGACGGTTCGCCGCCCCCGGTCGGGCGGAAGCGGCGGTTCGAGCAACTGGCGAACCAGCTCCGCCTCAGCGCCCGCCATTATCTGAAGGCGAACGTTTCGGTGATCCTCACGGATTGGGGGGTGTTCCCGCACGACCTGCATTCCCTCTACCAGAGCGGCCTGTCCGCCTACCGCCGGCAGGTCGGGGATCAATGCGGGCTGTTTACGTTCGCCGGCGAAGGGTCCGGTCCGGCGGAGCAGCATTCCCTGCAGCGGCTCTATGAACCGCCCAGCCTGTACCAGTTGCTCGACATCGGCGACTGGGACGGGCTGAAGGAAAAATACGACGCCATTTTCGAGGAGTTGATGCGGAAGGCGGATGTCTCGAAAGACCACCTGGTGGAGACGTATTTCACGATCTACTCGGCCTACTGCTATATCGCGCACAAGTACAACAAGGAGCTCTCGGACATCATGGGCCGCGAGCTGTCCGACACGCCCGGGCTCGCGCATTGCCGCTCGTACGGGGCCTTGAGGGACTGGGCCGACCGGACGCTCGCGAAGCTGCGGGCGTACGCGGAGCAGGAACTCGCGCACACGCGCTATTCCGTCATCGAGAAAATCCGGCATTACGTGCAGAAGAACCTCGGCAATCTGATCACACTGCAGGACATCGCCGACGAACTGCACATGCATCCCGTCTACATCTCCCAGATCTACAAGGCGGGGACCGGCGAAAATCTGAGCGACTACATCGTGCGCCTGAAGATGGAGAAAGCCGCCAGCCTGCTCAAGAACACAAGCGACAAAAACTATGAAATCGCGCTCCGTCTCGGTTACCAGAACCCGAACTACTTTATCAAGGTGTTCAAAAAATATTACGGCATGACGCCGCAGCAATTCCGGCAAGCCCGGTGATCCACGCCGGCGCCGGCGCGTCATGGCCGCTCAGGAGGGAATGGTGCGATGAAGATTACCCGTTTCGAGACCTTCCTGGTGCCTCCCCGCTGGCTGTTCCTCAAGATCGAAACCGACGAGGGTCTGGCCGGCTGGGGGGAGCCGGTCGTGGAAGGCAAGGCGGAGACGGTGAGGGCCGCGGTGCACGAGTTCGAACCGTACCTGATCGGGCAAGATCCGATGCGCATCGAAGATCTGTGGCAGAAGATGTTCCGCGGCTGCTTCTACCGGGGCGGCGCGGTGCTGATGAGCGCCATCGCCGGCATCGACCAGGCGCTCTGGGACATCAAGGGCAAGTTCTACCGGGCGCCCGTCCATGAGCTGCTGGGCGGGGCCGTCCGGGACCGGATGCGGGTATACACCTGGATCGGCGGCGATCGCCCGGAAGCGGCGGAGGAGGCGGCCCTGGAAGCGAAGCGAAAGGGCTTCACCGCGGTGAAAATGAACGCGACCGCCGAATTGGGCTGGATCGATTCCCGGGACAAGGTCGAGCGGGCCGTGGCGCGGGTGGCGGCGGTCCGTCAGGCGGTCGGCGGCGATTTCGGCATCGCCCTCGATTTCCACGGGCGCGTCCATCGGGCGATGGCCAAGATTCTCGTCCGGGAGCTGGAGCCATACCATCCGATGTTCATTGAAGAGCCGGTGCTGCCCGAGCACAACGAGAACCTGCGGGAGATCGCGCGGCAGTCCGCCATCCCGATCGCGACGGGCGAGCGGATGTATTCGCGTTGGGATTTCAAGCGGCTGCTGCAGGACGGCTATGTCGACATCATCCAGCCCGATTTGTCGCACGCGGGCGGCATCACCGAGTGCCGGAAGATCGCGGCGATGGCCGAGGCCTACGACGTTGCCGTCGCGCCGCATTGCCCGCTCGGACCGATCGCGCTGGCCGCGAGCCTGCAGGTGGACGCCGTCTCCTACAACGCCTTCATCCAGGAGCAGAGCATGGGCATCCATTACAACGTGGAAGCCGACCTTCTGCACTATCTGAAGGATCCGTCCGTGTTCGCGTTCCGGGACGGGAACGCGGACATTCCGGCCGGTCCCGGGCTCGGCGTGGAGATCGACGAGGACAAGGTGAGGGAGGCCGCCGCGATCGGTCATCGCTGGCGCAACCCGGTCTGGCGCCACGAAGACGGTTCGATCGCGGAATGGTGAAGCGCGGCGGCTTCTTCCCGGATGCTTTTCCCCGGCGACTTTGGTACAATATACCCGTCATGCGGAAGAAAATCATCGGGAGGCAGCCGAATGCGCAACGACAACCGGGCGGATGACCAGCTCCGCCCTCTTGTGATGCAGCTCAATCCGAATCCGTACGCCGAAGGATCGGTCTGGATCGAAATGGGGAATACGAAGGTGATCTGCACCGCCACCGTCGAGGACAAGGTGCCGCCCTTCATGAAAGGGCAGGGGCGCGGCTGGGTGACGGCCGAATACAGCATGCTGCCGCGGGCGACGCAGGTTCGCAACCAGCGCGAGGCGGCGCGGGGCAAGCTGACCGGCCGGACGATGGAAATCCAGCGGCTGATCGGCCGGGCGCTCCGGTCGGTCGTCGATCTCGGAGCGCTCGGCGAGCGGACGATCACGCTCGACTGCGACGTCATCCAGGCCGACGGCGGCACGCGCACGACGTCGATCACCGGCGCGTTCGTCGCGCTGGCGCTTGCCGTGGACAAGCTGGAGGCGCAGCAGCCGTTCGAGCGGTACCCGATCACCGACTATCTCGCGTCGGTCAGCGTCGGCGTCGTGGGCGGACAGGCGCTGCTCGACCTGAATTATGAGGAAGACTCGAACGCGAAGGTCGACATGAACGTGGTCATGACCGGTTCCGGCCAGTTCGTCGAGGTGCAGGGAACGGGCGAGGAGCAGCCGTTCAGCCGCGACGAGCTGGACCGGCTTATCAAGCTCGCCGAAGGCGGCATCCGGCAATTGATCGGGCGGCAGCGAGAGGCGCTCGGCGGGAAGGGCGCGCGGATCGGAGCGGGATCGGCATGACCCGGGACATGAACGTCATCGTCATCGCCACGAAGAACGAAGGGAAAGCCCGCGAGTTCGCGCACGCGCTCGCGCCGCTGGGCCTCTCCGTGCGGACGCTCGCCGGCTTGGGCAACGTGCCCAAAATTGTCGAGGACGGCGCGACGTTCGCCGACAACGCGCGCAAGAAGGCGCGCACCGCGGGCGACGCGCTCGGCGTGCCGGTGCTCGCCGACGACTCCGGCCTCGAGACGGAGGCGCTGGGCGGCGCGCCGGGGGTCCGGTCCGCCCGCTACGCCGGCGAAGGCGCCGGCGACGCCGCGAACAACGCGAAGCTTCTGCGCGAGTTGACCGCGCTGGAATCGGGTGCGCCGCAGCCGGACGGCCTGCCCGCCGGCGCGCGCGCGCTCAGCCGGGCGCGCTTCGTCTGCGCGCTGGCGCTCTATGATCCGGAGACCGGCGCTTTCGCGGAGGCGGATGGATTCGTGGACGGCTGGATCATCGACAGCCCGAAGGGCGAGGGCGGGTTCGGCTACGATCCGCTGTTCTGGGTGCCGGCGTTCGGCCGGACGATGGCCGAGCTGTCGACGGACGAGAAGCAGTCGATCAGCCATCGCGGCCGGGCGCTGGCGAAGCTGGCGGAGCTGCTGCGGCAGAAGCGTTGAAACGGTTGAAAGGCCGGCGGTTCGGACCGCCGGCCTTTCATGCTTGTCGGATCACCACGTTGTACGCGCGCAGCCACGTGTCGACCTGCACGAGGTAAGCGAACAGCTGCGGTCCGGACATGAGCTGTCCGAACCACGGGATGTGCGACGACGCCGCGTCCGACTCCGCGATTTCGCGCACTTTCGCGGCGTTGATCAGCGCAAGCAGCGGCGAGGACGGGTCGTTCAGCACGTCGATCAATTTCCGCCGCACCGCCGCGAGATAATTCGGATTGTGCGTCTTCGGGTACGGACTTTTCTTCCGGTACAGCACATCGTCCGGCAGCACGCCCTCCAACGCGCGGCGCAGAATGCCTTTCTCCCTGCCGCCCGCCGTCTTGATCTCCCACGGAATGTTGAACACGTACTCGACGAGCCGGTGGTCGCAGTACGGCACGCGCACTTCGAGCCCGGCCGCCATGCTCATCCGGTCCTTGCGGTCGAGCAGCGTCGGCATGAAGCGCGTAATGTTGAGGTACGACATCTCCCGCATCCGCCGCTTTCCTTCGTCTTCTCCCGGCAGATGCGGCACTTCCGCGATTGCTTCCGCGTACCGCCTCTCGATGTACTCGAGCGGCTTCACCCATGCCGCCACATCCGGATGGAGCAGTTCGGCGCGCAGATTGGTCGACAGCGACCACGGGAACGTGCGGGCTTCCAGCGCTTCCTTGCGGTGGAACCACGGATAGCCGCCGAACACTTCGTCCGCCGCCTCGCCCGACAGCGCCACGGTCGCTCCCTTTTTGATTTCGCGGCAGAACAGCAGCAGCGACGCGTCGATATCGGCCATGCCCGGCGCGTCGCGCGCGAGCACCGCATCCTCGAGCGCCCGGACGAGCTCCGGCGTGTCGAACTGGACCCGGGTATGCCGCGTGCCGAGATGGCTGCTCATCCGCTCGATCCAAGGCCCGTCGGCGTTCGGCTGGAACGCGTGCGCCTGAAAATGCTTGTCGTTGTCCACGTAGTCGACCGACCAGGTGTCGAGCGCGCCGCGGCCGGTGCGGTTATGGTGTCCGACGGCCAGCGCCGTAAGCGCGCTGGAATCGAGGCCGCCGGAGAGCAGCGTGCAGACCGGCACGTCGGACAAGAGCTGGCGCTCGACCGTATCGTGCAGCAGTTCCCGCACGCGCGCGGCCGTCTGCGCTTCATCGTCGTCATGCGGCCGGCTTTCGAGCCGCCAGTAGGTGCGGACGCGCACGCCGGAACGATCGACCGTCAGACATTGACCGGCCTTCAGCTCGGTCATGCCCCGGTAGATGCCGACGCCCGGGGTCCGCGCGGGACCGATGACGAATATTTCGGCGAGTCCTTCCGCCCCGACCGCCGGCTCGAACGACGGATGCGCCAGAATCGCTTTCGGTTCGGAGCCGAACAGGAACAGGCCCCCGGTTTCCGCGTAGAAGAACGGCTTGACGCCGAGCCGGTCGCGGGCGGCGAACAGCCGCTCGGCCCGCGCATCCCACACCGCGAACGCGTAGATGCCGTTGAACCGGTCAAGCGCATCCGGCCCCCATTCGATGTAGGCGACAAGCAGCACTTCCGTATCGCAATGGGTGAAGAACCGGTGACCGCGCCCTTCCAGCTCGCGGCGCAGCTCCGGCGCGTTGTACAGCTCGCCGTTGTATACGATGACGAACGTGTTGTCCCCGACATGCCGGATCATGGGCTGCGCGCCGTTCTCCGGGTCCATGACGCTGAGCCTGCGGTGTCCCAGCGCGCAATGCGTCGTAATCCAGGTGCCGGAGGCGTCGGGTCCGCGCGGCGCGAGCGTGTCGGTCATGTTCTCCAGAATGGCGCTGTCCAGCGTCAGATCGCGCGTCCAGTCGATCCATCCGGTTATTCCGCACATCGTTTTTCATCCTCTCGTGTCGGTCTTCATGCTTCAGAACCTTCGGAACGGCATAAGGAGATATATGCGGAATCCCGGCATAAAATGTCTGTCCGCGCGGCAAGCTATGGCGAGATCGCGCGTCCCGGCCTTGCCGGACCGGGGCAGGGAGGATGACACCGCATGAGATCGGATGACGGCAGGGAGACTTACTACGTCTCCGTCGGAGGCAAAGAGATCGTGAAGGACAAGGGCGCGACGCCCTGGGAGCTCGAAATTCGCGCGAATGAAGAGGAACTGTACCGGCTGCAGGATCTGTTCGAAGAACTGGCCAGCCTGGAGGAAGCGGAAATGTGGCATTTTCTCCGACATCCGTACGAGACGGCGTCCACCGATCAAATGTCGGCCGCATCGGGCGATGTGACGGAGAGGATCTACAACCTGCTGCATGAACTCGGGACGCCGGAGACGAAGGCGTTCATCGAGCGAATGCGTCTTTCGTGAGGGGGCATGGAGCGATGGACATTGTCGATGCGCGGGTCAGAAGAACGGTGAATCTGGAAGGCCGCCCGTGCGCGGAAGTGGAAGTGGCGACGGGCGATGCGAGCGCGCCGACGCTGCTTGTCTATTTCGCGCACACCGCCGGCGGCGGGCTCGAGATGGTGCGGGTCGTCGAAAACGACGCGGACCGCGAGATCGATTGGTACGACAACCCGCTGCACCAGGCGAAGGCGGATCGGACGGATGCTTATCTGGGCGCCGCGGACGCCGGAGGCAGCGGGTCGTTTGGCGAGCGGGTGCTCGGTTTCGGTTCGGTTCGGGAAGAAGCGGTTCGCGCATTGGCAACGGACGGTCATTCAACGTCTTTCGCCAATTCGTGATAGTAACTGGTTTTCTCTTCCATCAAGGCTTTCGCCGTCATTTCGTTCCATTCATCCGGTTCGAGCAGTTTGGCCGACTGCAGATGCTGCTGCAGTTTGGCAAGGCGCTGCAGCAGGGCGTTCATTTCTTTCTGACTCAGCAAATCCCCGAGCGCCGCCTGCAGATCTTCCGGCCTGAGAGCCATTATGCGCTCGGCCATTTCTTTGTCGACGAACTTGCTGACCCCCGGGTAATTTTCAACCGACTTGAAGTCTGTGCGTTCGCCGAAGGACAGATCGTTGTCGATCCCTTTGACGCCGATGACTTTGCCGTTCTCGTCATATTCAATGAAATAGTTGCCCGTGTGCCGGTCAATCTGCAGCGCCAGCGAATCCAGAAGCTGCAGCCTTGACAGGCAGCGCTGCAGGACGGGATCCTGAACATTGATGGCGTTCTGCTTTTCCCCGGTTTTCTGGGAGGCGTCGCGGACGAACTTGCCGGCCTTCCCCAATTTGCCCGCGGCTTCGCCTTCCGCCTTGTACATGATCGTCCCCTGAACGCTTTCGGAACCGAAGCGCCGGATCGCGAACTCCGTTCTCGGGATCAGGTCTCCGCCGAGCAGCCGGTCGAGCCTGTACATGGCCACGTTGCGGTTGGCCAGATGGGGGTCCTTCTTGTTGATTCTGCCCCGATCCATCATCCATGTCTCTGTCTCGGCCGCCTTTTTCGCCTGGGGATCCTGGATCTTGTCCGGATCGGGGATCTCGCTCTTGTCCTCTTTGAAGACAGCTTGGGCGGAGTAATTGAGCCGGAAGAAATCGACTTTGTTGAATGCGCCGCTGTCGGAAGCGTTGGTCGACACGCTGTCGTCCAGCTTGACGCCCTTGGTCATCGAGCCGGCGGCGATCAAGTACCATTTCGGCATCATGATCGGGGGATTCACTTTGTATTGGTTCACTTTGGCGATCACGGTTACCCGAACGTTCCGGATGACCGGCAGCAGGATGTCTCTCATGTATTTGGCCTTCTTGTTGTTTTCCTTGACTTTGATGTAATTGAGGACCGCCTGCTCAAGATTGCCCATCAGGGCGATCACCTGGTCCAACTGCTTGTTCATGCCGTCGGGATCCGGCGCAAGTTCCGTGCTGTTCAAATAGTTGTTGAGGGCGTCCAGATGATCCAGCACCGGACGGTAGGTGGTGCTGTTCTTCTTGAGACCGCCGAAGGAGTCTTCCTTCGCCTTGCCAAGGACGTTCTCAAGGTCTCTGCGCCGGGGAATCATCGTCAGACCTTGCTGCTCGTGCATCTCCTTGAGCATGGATTGATTGCCTTTCTCGCGCTGGCCGGATTTGTCGGCCATGGACGGTTTCCAGGAATATCCGGCGCCTCCCGACGAAACCGGAGCTTTCTCTTCCGTTTTCTTTTTCGTCTTGCTGCCGAACAACGACATGGGCGCAACCTCCCGCGATCAAAAGATGACGAACCGAATCGATTAATGTCATCTTAGCATAATTTGGGTGGCTTGGGCGGATTTTTTCGACAAAACGAAAAAACCGCTTGCGGCTGCAAGCGGCTGACCGGTTGCGTAGATGGCGTCCCAGAAGGGATTCGAACCCCTGACCGTACGCTTAGAAGGCGCATGCTCTATCCAACTGAGCTACTGGGACAGGAATCTGGAGCGGGTGAAGGGAATCGAACCCTCGCCTCAAGCTTGGGAATCTGGATTGCAACTCCCGACGGAAACTGATTATACCCGAAGAAGGCCGATATTTCAAGGCTCGTGTTTTCGTTTGAGGTATCTGAACCGGTTGAGATCGATAATTTCTGATTC
>Ga0310838_1000273_pt1 | contig 54409 bp, 54 predicted proteins | sample SM_ome_6_FD_202241 | JGI IMG/M metagenome (GOLD analysis project Ga0310838, IMG submission 202241) | Sorghum-adapted microbial communities enriched on stacked mutant (SM) sorghum from Joint BioEnergy Institute, Emeryville, California... ...
TGTGTTATGATGAGTCTGAGCCATGAGTAAATCCTCCTGTTATGTGGGTTTTCGACGACTTAATCATAACGGATTTACTATGGCTTTTGTCTATTTATTTTGTTGCATTTAATTTTACAATGAACGCCTAAAAATTAAACAGCGTAAGCTGATTGGATTCAGGCAAATCTTTTAGACAGCCATATCCCTCAAGCAGTTCCATCACTGTTTTCGAGACTCGACTCCGCTGCTGCAGATCCTCCTTGGAGAGGAACTCTGCCTCTTCTCTTGCCTTCACAATATTGATCGCGGCAGTCTTCCCAACGCCGGGAATCGCATTAAACGGAGGGATAAGCGAATCTCCATCCACAAGAAAACGAGTGCTGTCCGATTTGTAAAGATCGACGTTTTTAAAGTGAAAGCCCCTCTTTAACATCTCATAGACAAGCTCCAAGACGGTAAGCAGATTCTTCTCCTTGGGCGAAGCATCATTTCCTTTCCCGTTTATTTCTAGGATCTTCTCTTTCACCCGCTCCGCACCTTGAAGAGCTAAAGCAATATCAAAATCATCCGCGCGTACTGTAAAATATGTGGCATAAAAGAGAATCGGATGATAGACCTTAAAATATGCGATGCGCAATGCCATTAATACATAAGCGGCAGCATGCGCCTTAGGGAACATATATTTGATTTTGAGACAGGAGTCAATGTACCATTCGGGCACATTAAACTGCCGCATATACTCTTGATCCTCGGGAGGGATTCCCTTTCCTTTACGCACCGATTCCATGATTTTAAATGCCCTGGAAGGCTCCAATCCTTTGTGAATCAGATATACCATGATATCGTCACGGCAACCGATGACCTCTTTTAAGGCTGCAACCTTGTTGCGGATCAGTTCCTGCGCGTTATTCAGCCATACGTCGGTACCGTGCGATAATCCGGAAATCTGTACCAATTCCGCAAAGGTGCTCGGTTTGGTATCTTCAAGCATCTGCCGCACAAAACGCGTGCCAAATTCCGGAATTCCCAAAGTCCCGGTTGTACAACCGATCGCTTCAAGGTCGAGATCTTTTCCTAAGCTCTCCGTTCCGCTAAATATCTTCATCACTTCCGGATCGGTAACCGGGATATCCTTGGGATCAATATTGGACAGATCCTGCAGCATGCGAATCACGGTAGGATCATCGTGGCCCAGAATATCTAACTTTAAGAGCCTTCCGCTGATCGCATGGTAATCGAAGTGGGTGGTAATTGTACCTGAATTTGGATCATCGGCAGGATGCTGAATCGGCGTGAAATCATAGACATCCTTATATTGAGGAATAACCATGAGCCCTCCGGGATGTTGGCCAGTTGTTCGCTTCACGCCTGTACAACCAAGAGCGAGCCGTTCCAATTCGGCACTGCGAATCACTCTTCCTTCCTCTTCCATCACTTTGCGGACAAAACCGAAGGCCGTCTTTTCTGCCACAGTAGAAATGGTACCCGCGCGGTACACATACTCAGATCCAAATAATTCCTCCGTATATTTATGGGCTCTCGGTTGGTACTCTCCCGAAAAGTTTAAATCGATATCCGGGACCTTATCCCCTTTAAAGCCCATAAAGGTTTCAAAAGGAATATCATGTCCATCTCCTTTTAAAGGCGTGGAGCATCTGGGACAGTCCTTCTTCGGCAGATCAAAGCCAGATCCTACAGAACCATCATTGAAAAACTCACTGTATTTACAGCTTGGACAGATATAGTGAGGCGGCAATGGGTTTACCTCTGTAATTCTCGTCATCGTGGCGACAAACGAAGAACCGACCGAACCACGCGAACCTACCAGATAACCGTCCTCCAGCGACTTGTTTACCAGTTTGTGAGAGATGAGATAAACAACCGCAAAACCATTATTAATGATGCTGTTTAATTCCTTCTCCAAACGCTGCTCCACGATTTCGGGCAGCGGATTTCCATAGATGGAATATGCAGTCTGATAACTCATATTGCGTATCTCATCTTCAGCACCTTCAATAATCGGGGCAAATAGTTCATCGGGAAATGGCTTCATCTCCTGCACCAGATCGGCAATGGCCTGCGTCGATTTGACCACTACCTCATACGCCTTTTCTTTGCCCAAGAATTGAAATTCACTCAACATCTCATCCGTAGTTCTGAAATATTGGGGAGGCAGCCGGTCCGGATCTCTTGATTTAGGACCGTTCTGATTTTTAATTAAGATTCTGCGATACTCAACATCACGCGGTTCCAGATGATGCACATTGCCTGTGGCAACCACTGGCTTGCCAAGCTTCTCTCCCACGCGAACGATTTTCTTGATGATCTCCTGCAAATGGAACTCGCTCTGAATCAGTTCTTTCTCAATCAAATGCTGATAGAAGGAGAGCGGTTGTATTTCAAGATAATCATAGAATTGGGCAAGCTCTTCAAGCTCGCTCTCACTCTTCTGCATGGCATATTCAAAGATCTCGCCTTCGTCGCATGCGCTGCCGATCAGAAGCCCCTCGCGATGCTTCGCCAGTTCTGCTTTTGGAATTCTCGGAGTGCGGTGGAAATACTTCAGATAGGACATCGAGATCAGTTTATAGAGATTTTTCAAACCGACTTCGTTTAAAACGAGAATCGTGGCATGAAAAGGCCTTTGTCGATGAAGATCTTTTACATCTCTCATCTCGTTCAACTGGTGTTGATCCTTCACGCCTTTATCTCTAAGATCCCGAATCATGCGCCATAGCAGATGGCCCGTTGCTTCAGCATCATAGACCGCCCTATGATGGCTAACCAGTTCAATGCCAAAATGGGCGCACAGGGTATTCAGTTTGTAATTTTTTAACCCCGGCACAAAATTTCTGGCCATTTCCAGCGTGTCTATGACGGGATTGGTAATCTCGCCCAGGTTAAATTTGCGAAAGCCCGCTTGTAAGAAGCCGATATCAAAACGGGCATTGTGGGCAGCCAAGGTTGTACCCTCAATAAAGCTTTTAAAGTCGCGCAAAACATCCGAAAGTTCAGGCGCTCCCACCAGCATCTCATCTGTTATGCCGGTTAATTCCTTAATCTTGGCAGGGAGCGGACGATGAGGATCGGCGAATCGTTCAAAGCGGTCGATCACCTCACCATTTCTCATCTTGACGGCAGCAAGCTCAATAATCGTATCATAGGCTGCTGAGAGACCTGTCGTCTCCACATCAAAGATTACGTAGGTATCTGCGACGATGTCACGCTCTGCCTGCCGGTGAACAATGGGTACGCCATCATCCACCACATAGGCCTCCATGCCAAAGATCAGTTTAATGCCATACTTATGTGCTGCCTCATAAGCTTCAGGAAAGGCTTGTACCACACCGTGATCTGTGATGGCAATCGCAGGGTGCCCCCATTTCGCTGCTCTCTCAATCGCCTTTTTTGCGGAGAGGTTGCTGTCCATCGCGCTCATATTGGTATGTAAATGCAATTCTACCCTTTTCTCTTCCGCGCAATCCTCTTTCTCAGCCAAGAAAACCTCGTTTATATCATTGGCTACCATCACCAGTTCACGGGCATAGGTATCATCTTGAACACTGCCACGAACTTTGATCCACATTCCGATTCTCAGCCGGTCCAGCTTTTCCCCGTCTTCCTTACCCTTGCTAAACACCTTTACTTGAATCGAATTGGTAAAGTCCGTCACTTTAAGCGTATATAAAACTCTGCCGGTCTTTAATTCACGAACATCGATGTTGAAAATGCTCCCTTGGATCGTAATGCGTCTCTCTTCCTCAAGGATCGATGCGAGCGGAACAGGCTCATCTTGTATCGGATAGCCAAAGATGAGCGGCTCTTTCTCTTGTGCAGCTTTCTCTCCCTCATCTTCCGCTCCGTTCTTCTCATCCATCTCTTCTTTGGCTAAATCGATCGCAAGCTGTTCATCCTCTTCTTCTCTCATTTTCAGGAAGTTAGCTTGAATCTCTTCCGCCTCTTCTGTCACGACCAGTCGAACCATCGGCCTTATTCCCAGCCATCTCTGATAGAAAGAGGCGATCACTTCGTCCGCTTTTTGTGACTTCAGATATTCTAAAGAGGTTCCATTGATCGCGGGAAAATGCAAGTATTGGCCCTCAACCGCAGGCATAATCTCCTGATAGCGGCGGAGGGAGAATGAAGGCCAGATTTTTTTCAGTTCAAGCAATAATAACGGCCAGTAAGCAGAGATTCCCTCCTGAAAGGAAGGGGGCTTGCGATAGGTAAAATAGGCCTCGACAGCGGCGATGGAGGAGAAACGGTGCGTCAGTTGCTCCACCCATTTGCCCAGCGATTCAGCCGATACCATATATGGCAAAAGAAAGTGGAAAGACCACTTTTTCAGGATCACATCAACTTCAAGCCGCTCAATCTCTCCCTCAAGAAATGCTTCTCTCAGATCATCAGAAGGAGGAACTTGCTGTAACAGGATTTGAAATCGCTCTTTCTTTACCTCTCCCATCTCAACACACCCTTGGAATGAATAGAAAAGGGCTTTAAAGACAGTCTAAATTCTGCCTATCAAGCCCGTGCATGCTTTACTCTTTATTATAGAACATGTGGTCATCACTTGGAATCACGATTTGGAGAAATTAATAGGACTTGGCAAACCAAACTGTATGCTTGGCCGTTTGGTTGCATACTACGCAATGGTGAAGCTCCTCCGGCGGGTTAAACGGAATGTTGCGGCTGGTTGCCCCGGATTCTTCTTTCACCTTCTGTTCGCATCTTTCATCCCCGCACCATCCGGCAAGTACAAATCCCTTTTGATTTGTAATCAGATCGGTAAGCTCCTTTAAACTATGCGCCACATGGGAGTTTTGCTCTTTAAACTCTTTTGCCTTCTTAAACATGTTCACCTGTATTTCTTGCAGCAGCCCTTCCACTTCCAAGAGCACATTATTCAAAGGTACCGCCTTCTTCTCGCCGGTGTCACGCCGAACCAATACCACCTGGCCATTGTCAATATCACGGGGACCAATTTCCAAACGGATCGGTACTCCCCGCATTTCGTATTCATTGAACTTCCAACCGGGGCTAAAATCTTCGCGAGCATCCATCTTGACACGCAGGTCGTGCTCAAGGAGAAGATTCATAATCTCGGTTGCTTGATTGACCACCCGCTCGCGTTCCTTCTGAGGTCCAATCGGTATAATCACAACCTGTGTTGGAGCCACCTTGGGCGGCAATGCAAGTCCGCGGTCATCGCCATGCACCATGATAAGCGCACCCAACAGACGCGTACTTACTCCCCAGGAGGTGGTATAAGCAAATTTCTGTACGTTATCGCGATCGAGAAACTTGATATCAAACCCTTTCGCAAAGTTTTGTCCAAGGTAGTGCGATGTTCCGGCTTGCAGAGCCTTGCCATCCTTCATCATTGCCTCAATGGAGTAGGTATCGACGGCTCCTGCAAATTTTTCGGAAGGGGTCTTCTGTCCCACGAATACCGGAATGGCGAGAAAATTCTCCACAAAATCGCGATACAGTTCCAAGATCATCATCGTCTCTTCGCGTGCTTCCTCTTCGCTGGCATGAGCCGTATGGCCTTCCTGCCATAGAAACTCGCTTGTCCGCAAGAAGGGCAAAGTTCTCTTTTCCCAGCGAACCACATTGGCCCATTGATTGATTAACAGAGGAAGGTCGCGGTAGGAATTAATCCACTGTGCATACATGTGGCCGATAATGGTCTCGGAGGTTGGGCGTATCGCCAGACGTTCTTCCAGCTTCTCGCCGCCTGCTTCGGTTACCCAAGGCAATTCAGGATTAAAGCCTTCCACATGCTCCTTCTCTTTTTCAAAGAAGCTCTCCGGAATAAAGAGGGGGAAGTAAGCATTTCTGTGGCCAGTAGCTTTAAAACGCTTATCCAACTCACGCTGGCATGCTTCCCACAGCTCGTACCCATCGGGTTTAAATACGATGCAGCCGCGCACAGGTGAATAATCCATTAAGTCGGCTTTCTTAATCACATCGATATACCAGCGCGAGAAATCCTCGTTTTGTGGTGTGATCTCCTTTACAAACTCTTTTTTGTCCTTTGCCATCTCTTTTACCCCCTACCAAAACTGAAAAAATTAAAACATAAAATCGATATGGCTCTCTCCCATTTGTTTTACCAATATACTACGAGAATAAGGATAATTTCAACCGTGGTAAACTTGACTTGCGCAAGATTTATTCCACCCGGCTAAAGACAACCCAAAAAGTGAAGGGAGGCTATACAGCTTATTCCGATTGCTTATTGGAGAGCCAGAACGCTTCTGTTGTTTTTCTACCAAAAAAGGCTTTGTAGACAGAATTCTCTGACCAAAGCCCTTGAGAAGCATATTCTGCTCTGAGACCATAGAGAGTTGAAGCAAAGATTATTTGATCTGATCTAATAACGATACAATCTTCTCCTTAACATCCTCTATTTTCACTTCAAATGACTCTCCGGAACTTCTCACCTTAATCTCTGCCATTCCCTCACGCGCTTTTGCGCCAATCGTAATGCGCAATGGAATGCCGATCAGATCGGAATCCTTAAATTTTACTCCGGCCCTCTCTTTACGGTCATCCAGCAATACATCAATCTTCGCTTTTTTGAATTCCGTATAAAAAGCATCTGCAACTTCCCTTTGCACATCATCTTCATAGTTGACCGGTACAATATGAACGAGAAAAGGCGCAACTTCTTTCGGCCATATGATTCCATCTTCATCATGATTCTGTTCGATGATCGCAGCGACGGTCCGTGAGATGCCAATCCCGTAACACCCCATAAGCATCTCTTGTTGTTGGCCGTTCTCGTCCTGATAAACGGCTCCCATGGCCCTGCTGTACTTTGTGCCAAGTTTAAACACATGTCCTACTTCAATGCCGCGTGCGAACTCAATCTTCGCTCCGCATTTGGGACAGCGATCTCCCTCTTTGACCGTGCGCAGATCACCATACAGGTCGACATGAAAATCCCTCTCCGGATTTACATTCAGATAGTGATAATCAGTTTGATTAGCCCCGGTAGAAGCATTGACCATATCCTTCACGGCATGATCTGCGATGATCTTTACGGAATTAATGCCAATCGGCCCCACAAACCCCGGTTTGGTATTGAACAATTTCATAATCAGTTCTTCATCGGCCATTTGGATGGAATCGGCATCTAATAAGCTTCTGACTTTGGCCTCGTTCACTTCATGGTCGCCACGCACCAATACAAGGACAGGCTCTTGATCGACAAGGAGGAGAATACATTTAATAATTTTCTCAACCGGAAGCTTCATATATTTTGCTTGCTCTGCAACCGTACGTATACCGGGCGTGGTCACCTTGCTCAATTCACTTGGCGATTCACCGGAAGGTTGTGAAATATATACCACTTCTGCCTTCTCAATGTTAGCTGCATAATTACAGCTTGTACAATAGAGTATCGTATCCTCGCCAATCTCGGTTAAACCCATAAACTCATGGTTGCTCTTCCCGCCGATTGAGCCGGAATCTGCTTCCACCGCTCTAAAGTTAAGTCCACAGCGCTTGAAGATACGAATGTATGCTTCATACATCGCAGTATAGCTGCGATCTAACCCTTCCTCCGTTACATCGAAGGAGTAAGCATCTTTCATGATAAACTCACGACCGCGCAATACGCCAGAACGGGGGCGATACTCGTCCCGAAACTTATTCTGAATCTGGTAGAGAACTAGCGGCAATTTTTTGTATGATTTTATCTCATCGCGCACTAGCGAGGTGATCACTTCTTCATGAGTGGGCCCTAGGGCAAAGAGGCGCCCATGACGGTCCGTAACTTTCATCATTAACGGCCCATAATCATCCCAACGTCCCGTCTGATGCCATAACTCCGCAGGTTGCAATGCAGGCATCAGCAGCTCCTGGGCACCGGCATGATCCATCTCTTCACGGACAATATCGATCACCTTCTTAAGCGTCTGATACCCGAAAGGAAGATAGGTATAGACGCCCGCTGCCAGTTGACGCATCAACCCTGCGCGCAGCATGAGTTGGTGGCTTCTCACCTCCGCGTCGGCAGGGAGATCCCGCAATGTGGGCAAAAAATACCGCGATTGTTTCACTCTTATGCTTCTCCTTCTTCTTGCATGCTGGCAATCTCTTTCATCAATTCCTCAAAGAGATCCTCCTCACGCACCTTCCGTACAATCTGACCATGCTTAAAAATCAAACCTTCACCATTGCCGCCGGCAACGCCGATATCGGCCTCGCGCGCTTCACCGGGACCATTTACCGCACAGCCCATCACAGCTATCTTTAATGGTTTCTTTAGATTGGCAGTCGCCTCTTCCACCTTGGTCGCCAATCCGACCAGGTCAATAGCCGTCCGGCCGCAGGACGGACAAGCCACGATCACTGGCTCATTGGCAACGATATTTAAACTTTTCAGAATGTTCTTTGCTACTTTGATCTCCTCAACCGGATCAGCGGCCAACGAGACGCGGATTGTATCGCCAATGCCCATCGAGAGCACGGATCCAATCCCTACCGCCGATTTGATGCCTCCGGCAAAGGCAGTCCCCGCTTCAGTAACTCCTACATGCAGCGGATAATTTCTTTTTTCTGCCATTAAAGTATATGTTTTGATCATGGTAGGCACGTCCGAAGATTTGAGCGAAATGGCCATGTCATAGAAATCCAGCTCTTCCAGGATCTCTACGTGGGTCATGGCGCTCTCCACGATCGCTTCCGGACTTGGATAGCCATATTTTTCGAGCAAACGCTTCTCTACGGAACCTGAGTTTACGCCGATGCGGATGGGTACACCGCGCTCTTTACATGCTTGAACCACCGCTTTGGTTTTCTCTTTGGAGCCAATATTTCCAGGGTTGATGCGGATCTTGTCAATCCCGCTCTCTAAGGCAGTCAAGGCAAGTTTATAATCAAAGTGGATATCCGCGACCAGCGGCAAAGGCGAGCGTTTTTTAATCTCCCGAATCTTTTCTGCCGCATCCTGATTTACTACCGCTAAACGGACAATCTGACACCCGGCGTCCGCCAAGCGTTGAATCTGAGCCAAAGTGGCTTCAACATCGCGCGTATCTGTAGTGGTCATCGATTGAATTACCACCTGAGATTGTCCGCCGATTTGCACTCCTCCGACAAATATAGGTCGAGTCTCTTCTCTTCTAAACACGGATTTCTCCTCCTTAATTCACAAGGAACCTAGCTCTTGAAGCATGAGAAGCCTCACAAGCAGTATGGTTTTATGTAAAAACCAAAGAATCTGACATCCGGAAGCCTCTTATAAGAATAACTTCTGGATATCGTTCCATGTCACTATAATAATCAACAACATCAGAAATGCAAAGCCTATAAAATGGACGATGCTTTCTTTCGCAGGATCTATCGGCTTCCCTCTCACCGCTTCAAGAGCGATGAACACCAACCTTCCTCCATCCAGCGCCGGAATCGGAAGCAGGTTAAAGATGCCCAGATTGATGCTTAAGATGGCCGCCCAAAAAATTAATGAAGAGATGCCGCGATCCGCAAAATCACCGGTCAGTTTGAAGATGGCTACCGGTCCCCCCACCTGGTTAAGCGGATTTGAAGTGGTAAAAAGTTGCCCAATCCCTTGGAAGGTTAACTTAATCCAATTATATGTCTCCTTAGGGCCACTAAGAAGAATGGCGCCCAACGAATAGTCCCTGGCCTGATACATGCCAATCTTTCCAACCGAGCCTATGGAGAGTTGCACTTGGTTTAAATCTATGGAAAAAGTTTGATTTGTCCTTTCGCCATCTTTTAGGCGCGGGACGGTAATCGAAACCGATCTCCCTTCATTTTCTTTCAGGAGATTTTCCGCCTGTTCCAAGCTGGTAATCGGCTGTTGATTAATCTCTAGGATCTCTTCTCCCTGCATCAGACCCGTTTCACCGCCGCTGAGCGAAGCGATATAGAAGGATGCTTTGGGAGTAATCGTTGCTTGGAATTGTTCATTCCCGCGTTCAAAGATCATCTGCAAAGGTTGACCGGGATGTTCGTTGATCAATTTTTGTACTTGATCCCAGTTCTCTATCTTTTGGCCTTCAATCTCCAGAAAACGGTCGCCGGTCTTTAAGCCCATTTCAGCAGCAGGATATCCTTCTACCACTTCACCGATGATCGGCGCTTGAGAGCTGACACCATTCATCGATGCATAGATCATAAACAGCAGTATGGCGAGCAGGAAATTGGCAAGCGGACCTGCCGCAATCGTCCAGAATCTTTGCCCTACCGTTTTGCTGCCAAACTGGCGATTCCAAGGAGCGATTTGCGTCTCTATGCCTTTTGTGACAATCTCCGCTTTTGGATCAATCTTATAGTGTTTCTCCTCTTCATTCATCATCGCGCTCATTTTAAGATCATGAAGCAGATCTATTTCGGTTACCACTACCTCTTCTCCCTGATGAGGTCGTGATTCTTCATCCATAAGAAAGTGTGTAATCTCGCCATTGGCATTGGTTAGGATGCGAAGTCTCTGTCCGGGTTTTATCTCAATAACTTCGGGATCTTCTCCAGCCATTCGGACAAATCCGCCTAGCGGAAAAAGACGCAATGTATATCTGGTTTCATTTTTCTTGTAAGAAAATATCTTAGGACCAAAACCGATTGCGAATTCACGGGCCAAGATGCCGGCACGCTTGGCTAGCAAAAAATGACCCAACTCATGGATAAATATGAGCAATCCGAAGACGAGCACAATAGAGATGATGGTTTGGAAATGATCGATTAACCAAGTCAATGAATTGTTGCACTCCTTTTAAATAGTTTGCTGTTCTGCCCAGTTCTTTGCCACTTCCCTCGCTATAGCGTCAGCCTCCAAAATCTGTTCCAGATCTGGATCGGCATATGATTGATGTTGTTGGATCACATGTTCAATCCCTGCCTCAATCATATAGATTGGAAGTCTTTCTTGTAAAGCCAAATCGACCAAGACTTCGTTTGCGGCATTAAATGCGGTTGGATAAGTTCCCTTAGCATTTCCAACCTGATAAGCAAGTTTCATCACCGGAAAACGCTGAAAATCCATCTCCATAAAATGTAGTTTACCAATCTTCTCAAGACTTAATCTCTCTGTAGAAAGCGATAATCTGCCTGGATATGATAGCGCATATTGGATCGGCACCTTCATATCGGGAGTGCCCAGTTGGGCGATCACCGCTCCATCTATAAATTCTACCATAGAATGAATGATGCTTTCATAGTGAATTATTACATCAATATGCGAAAATGGCAGCGAAAACAACCAATGTGCTTCAATCAATTCCAAAGCCTTATTCATCATTGTTGCCGAATCGATGGTAATTTTTGCTCCCATTTTCCAGTTGGGATGTTTTAGTGCCTCTTTTAAACTTACTTTAGGCAGTTCCTCTCTTTTCAGATGGCGAAGTGCTCCACCCGAAGCCGTTAAGATAATCCTTGCAATATCTGAGCGCCTCTCCCCTTGTATCGCTTGGAAGATCGCAGAGTGCTCACTGTCGATAGGCAAAAGGCGAACTTGTTTTTGTTTTACCAAATCCATAATAATATGTCCGGCGCTTACCAGCGTTTCTTTATTGGCTAAACCAATATCCTTGCCGGCCTTGATAGCTTCAATCGTTGGCATAAGACCTGCAAATCCGAGCATTGCAGATACGACAAAGTCGGCGTCCGCATGTGTGGCGACCTCAATCAAACCCTCTTTGCCATAGGTGATTCTCACGTTCCGGGTCGTTCTGCTTTTAACCTCTTCAGCCAAGTCTCTAGTGGCCATGGAGACGATCAGAGGGTTGAATTCTTCAATCTGGCGGAGTATCTCCTCTACATTTCTGCCTGCGCCTAAGCCAATGACCTTAAACTCCTCAGGATGCTCCCGGATCACCTGCAGGGTGCTAAGCCCGATTGATCCCGTCGATCCTAGGATGCTAATGCGTTTCATTTGATCCACCTCAAATTCTCTATTTTCCCAACCAGCGAGTCACCATTGTTTTATAGCCATTCCAGAAGAAAATAAAAGATCGGAAAAACGGCAATCATGCTGTCAAAACGATCAAACATCCCGCCATGCCCGGGCAATATCTGTCCGGAATCTTTAACGTTGAAATGGCGTTTAATGGCTGACTCGATCAAATCACCCAATTGTCCGATACAGGCGATCACAAATCCAATCAGTATCGCATCATAAAGCTGGGATATGCTTGTCCCGAATAGAAAAAAAAGAATGGCAACGATTATGGAAAGTACGGTCCCGGATAGAGCGCCTTCAATCGTCTTATTGGGACTGATTGAAGGCCAAAGCTTATTTTTTCCCCATAGCCTTCCGCCAAAATAGGCGCCAGTATCTGTTGCCCATACGCAAAGAATAGCCAACAAGAGACTTTCCAAACCGTAATCGATTCGCACCAGAAGCATATGGTAAAAACCGAGCCCGATATAGATCGCGCCAAACAGTTGATAAGCCGCATCTTCTATTGTGAACTTGTTTTTGCTAAAAATCGGAAATAACAAGAGCAAAAAAACGAAGATCCATAAAGGATAATGAACCGGCATGGAGATATGCCAGAATCCCAAACTTAACAAAAATAAAAGAAACAGATTGCCGATCATGCCAACAGGCACTTGCCCATAGGATTTGCGCATGCGTGAATATTCCCAATAGGATACGGATGAAAGCAACGCGGTCATAAGGAAAAACCAAAGTCCCCCCAGCCACAGCAGGGACAAGAATGCAGCACCGCCGATTAGCCCTGTTACAATTCTCTGCTTCAAAGTTAAATCCCCCTCATTTCACCGCTCCATACCTGCGAACACGTTTTTGAAAAGCGCGGATGGCCTCATATAAATTTTCTTTTTTGAAATCAGGCCAATAAACATCGCAAAACCATAACTCCGTATAGGCAAGCTGCCAGAGCATGAAGTTGCTTAATCTCACCTCTCCGCTTGTGCGGATGAGCAGATCCGGATCCCCGATCTCTTTGCTCAGCAGTTGGCTTGAGAAATATCCCTCATCAATCTCATCCGGATGAATCTCCCCGTTGGCCAACTGTTGAGCAATTGATTTTATCACATCGATGATCTCTCTTCTGCTGCCATAGTTAAGCGCAAAGTTTAAGATTAGTCCGGTATTCTCTCTGGTTGCCTCAATTGCTCGCTGAATGGCTTCCAGCGTATAGGCAGGCAGTTCTTGCTGACATCCCATCATTCTCACTTGAACGTTGTTCTGAATCAGTTCGTCCAACTCATAATTGATAAATTCTACCGCTAATTTCATGAGATAGTCTACTTCATCCTTAGGCCTCTTCCAATTTTCAGTTGAAAAAGCATAAAGAGTTAACACCTTTACCCCGATTTCATCTGCTGCTTTGGTGATCTCTTTAACCGTTTTCATTCCAGCATGGTGACCTGCGGATCTGGGCAAACCACGCTTTTTCGCCCATCTCCCGTTCCCATCCATAATAATGGCAATATGCCTTGGGATATCGCTATGTAAAAGTTCAGGTTCAATCTCTCTCTTCCCAAACAAATGATTTATCTTTGAAAACATCATTGTCTCCTCCAAGTGTTGACACGCGATAAGGAAAACTTACCATGCTTCAGTTCACGCAATAAGAAAAGAGCGACAAAGCAAGAAACCTCCCCGATAAAGAGGAGGGCATAGTTCTTGGATTATATCTCCATAATTTCATTCTCTTTTTGCTTGATCGTTTCGTCAATCTTTTTTGAATAGCTATCCGTAAGTTGTTGAATCTCTTCAAGATATCTTTTTGCTTCATCTTCTGAGATTAAACCATCTTTCTCCATCTTTTTAAATTCGTCATTGGCATCTCTGCGAATATTTCGAACCGCTACTTTTGCTTCTTCTCCATATTTGCGGCAAATCTTTGTCAATTCTATGCGGCGTTCCTCCGTTAAAGGCGGAATCTGAATTCTGATTACCACTCCGTCATTGGTAGGAGTAAGACCCAGATCTGATTTTAATATCGCCTTCTCGATCTCTCCCATCGCGCTTTTATCCCATGGCTGTATCACGAGCAGGCGCGGTTCAGGAACATTGATGCTGGCCATTTGATTAACCGGTGTAGGCACCCCATAGTAATCGACCGTAATCTTATCCAACATGGCGGGATTGGCACGTCCCGCACGCAAGGTTCCCAATTCTTTTTTCAATGCTTGCAGAGCCTTTTCCATCTTCTCTTTTGTCTGATTGACTACCTGTTTAGGCATTTGATTCTCCCCCTATCTCTGTACCAATTTTTTCACCTAAGATCACTCGCTTAATATTATCTCTCTCCATAATCGAAAATACAATAATGGGTATCTTATTTTCCATGCAAAGGGTTGCTGCGGTCGTATCCATGACTCCCAGGCCCTGATTAATTAGGTCAATATGTTCAAGACGGTCATATTTTAATGCCGATGGATCGGTCTTTGGATCAGCGCTATAGACGCCATCCACATTGTTCTTTCCCATCAAAATTACTTCAGCTTCGATCTCTGCAGCCCGCAATGCTGCGGTCGTATCCGTTGAAAAATATGGATTTCCTGTCCCGGCAGCAAAAATAACCACGCGCTTTTTCTCCAGATGTCGAATCGCCCGGCGGCGAATATAAGGTTCAGCCATTTGACGCATCTCTATCGATGATTGAACACGCGTTGGAACTCCTACTTTTTCCAGGCTATCTTGCAAGGCCAAGGCATTCATTACGGTTGCCAGCATGCCAATATAGTCTGCAGTAGCACGATCAATCCCCTTCGAGCTCTCCTTTAATCCTCGCCAAATATTTCCTCCCCCAACAACAACAGCCACTTCTACATTTAGTTCATAGATATCCTTGATCTGCAATGCTACTGAGGAGAGTACAGCGGGATCAATTCCATACCCCACTTCTCCAGCTAATGCTTCACCACTTAATTTTAAAATTATGCGTCGGTATTTTGGCAAAGGCATAGAACTCCTCCATCCTTATTATTCTTCATTCTCTCTTTCTTTCCTGCTGTTTTCAGCAGCAGATTTCCCGCTTTAACTTATTTTCTGTGAAAAAAGGAAACACATAGTGTCTCCTTCCCTCATCCAAACATCTTTATTTTTTCACTTGAGCCATAACCTCTTCAGCAAAATTATCTTGGCGTTTTTCTAAGCCTTCACCCAATTGGTAGCGAACAAAACGACGAATGGAAATATTCTCTCCGATTTTGGCAATTTTCTCTTTTACCAACTCTTCAACGGTTTTATCCCCATCTTTAATAAAGGGTTGCTCGAGGAGGCAAACCTCTTTGAAATAATTTTTGATGCGGCCTTCCACCATTTTTTCAGCAATATGTTCAGGTTTACCCTCATTGATCGCTTGCTGCTTGTAGATCTCTTTTTCCTTTTCAATCACTTCGGCTGGAACTTCATCTCTGCTTACATATTGCGGATTATAGGCTGCAATTTGCATCGCGATGTCTCGCGCCAATTCCTTGAACTCGTCTGTGATGGCGACGAAGTCTGTTTCACAGTTAATCTCAACCAACACCCCAATCTTTCCGCCCATATGTATATAGGATTCAACTACGCCTTCAGCCGCAATCCGGCCTGCTTTCTTAGCTGCGGCAGCCAATCCCTTCTCGCGTAAGATTTCGATCGCCTTATCCATATCACCGTTGGCTTCTGTCAGAGCCTTTTTACAATCCATCATTCCAGCACCCGTTTTTTCACGGAGCTCTTTTACTTGACTTGCCGATATCGACATATTAATCCTCCTTATACTGAATATTACAAGTATATGCTCTTAACAAAAGGGTGGTTAGGGAATACTACCCAAATCCACCCTTTAGCTTCCCACTCAAATAAATCTGGTTAGCACAAGCCTGTCACATAGGCAGTGGCTAAGAAAAAATACGATATTTTTGATCCTAATTTTGCTCTTCCACTACTGCAGCCGGAGTCGTTTGCTCTCCTTGACGCCCTTCGATCACCGCATCGGCCAATTTGGCAGCTATCAGTTTTACGGCACGGATCGCATCGTCATTACCAGGGATTACATAATCTACTTCGTCAGGATCGCAATTGGTATCTACAATAGATACAATTGGAATGTTTAGTTTACGTGCTTCGGCTACAGCAATTCTTTCTTTGCGAGGATCAACAATAAAGATGGCATCCGGAAGTGTTTCCATATTTTTGATTCCGCCGAGGAATTTCTCAAGACGCTCTTTCTCTTTACGGAGAAGAATAACCTCTTTTTTGGGAAGTACATCAAACGTTCCGTCTTCTTCCATTTTCTCCAATTCTCTTAAGCGGTTAATGCGTTTGCGGATTGTAGCAAAGTTGGTTAAAGTACCTCCCAACCAGCGTTGGTTTACATAAAACATTCCGCAACGCTCTGCCTCTTCAGCAACCGATTCTTGAGCTTGCTTTTTGGTGCCTACAAAGAGGATCGTACCACCTTCAGCCGCTAAATCTCTAACATAGTGGTAAGCCTCTTCAACTTTCTTCACTGTCTTTTGCAGATCGATAATATAAATCCCATTGCGCTCCGTGAAGATATACTTAGCCATTTTGGGATTCCAGCGGCGAGTTTGATGTCCAAAGTGAACTCCCGCTTCTAAAAGCTGTTTCATCGAAATAACTGACATTTAATTTCCTCCTTATGGGTTTTTTCTTCCGCCTTCTTCATCTCCCGCAATCACTTGAATTTCAAGCACCCATGCGGGAATTGGAAAGCGTGTATATTTACACCGCAAACTACTATACCATAATCGTTCTCCATTATCAAGGTCGTCCATCTACTTCCCCGACATCCAAAAGCTGAAAAATCAACTGCAACTCTCCGATCCCCTTTCCAGTTCTCCTTGCAATCTCTTCAATGGAATAACCCTCATGATGCAGTTGAAGAAGTGAGGCATATCTGTCGTTAATCTTTAACAAATCGGAAGGATTCTCATTCCTCAATGAATCCTGCTTTTCCTCATCCCTTTGCTCTGCTTTTGATTGATCCGGGGAATTTTTCATTTGTTCCAAGGATGCGTAAAGCTTCGCGATCTCCGCTTCCCATTGTCTGTTCTTCTGTTCGATCCGCTTTTCTAATTTTGCCATTTGTTCTTCAAAGTGATCGATAAATTGCAAAAGCAGTTTTTGCGTTTCCCGAATTTCATTCTCTTTAATTTTATTGGTATAGTAGACAAAGATAGCGGTAGTCACTACTACCGCCAACAGAACCCAAACCTCCATAGACTCACCTGCTTATATAGTTGAACATTTCGAAAATAAAAGGAAAATGGGTGATTCTTGCGTTCTAAAGCTATAGCGTAAAATCAACATATTTCCCTTTATAAGGATGTTCTGCCTCCCTGGATGGGAGCGGTTTCTCATTTCTGTTCTTTTTCTTCTTCCCTTGGCTTAGGGCCCGCTCCTGTTTCTCCTTGTTGATGGCTGGGGAACTGGTCTGTATTACCTCCGGGCTGCGTGCCCGTGCCAACTCCTGCTGCGCCTGGTTCATTAAGCCGATCTGATGTTGCTCAATATTGCTTTTTTGGTTTAGATGCTCCTGCATTCTTCCTGCATCGTAAGTCCTCGGTAACGCAACTTGCAATTCGATATTTTTTAGTGACATGGACTACGGACCTCCAGAGAGCCCAGATTTTTTATCTCATCACAGCGGAATGGCCGTGATCTCTCCGTCTGCGAGGCGAAAAGAGATTCTTGAATGCTCCAGCTTTAGGTAACGCGTATATTTGCCGAAAATCAACTTTGTGCCGGGATATGCAGTATGATATACATCGATGCGGGCTTGGTTCACCATCTCCAGACTTTCTTCAATCTCTAATTTTCGTGCCTCGAGCTCTGGCAGCTTTCGCTCGATGGTCATGATCAGATTGGTTAATTTAATTCTTAATTCTTGCTTGTCCTGCGGTAAGCTTTTCTGAATCGCCAACTGTCTCTCCAACAATGCAATCCCTTTGGATGCCGATTCCAAATCGGTTTGTAATTGTGCAATCTGCTGTTTAATTGAATTATACTCATTGATTAGGTCAGGCATAATGCCGACCTCAAGGGTGGTCGGAGTGCTCATTGTATTGCCGATGATATTTACTTCGATTTTCTCGCCGGCCTGAATCCTGCCTCCGACAATCAAGCCTTTTCCGCTTCTGCAAATTACATGATGATCGGCCTTAATATTGCTGTGCATAATGCTCTGTGCTACAATTACATCATTCATCGCATATACATTTGCCTGATTAATGAAATTGGCGATCACATTATTGCCGGCCTTGATCGATCCTTTCCCTTGGGCAACTATTCCCGCGCGTATCTCTATATTTCCTGCTGCTTCTAATTCCGCACCTTCTACCTCACCCAAAACGCGAATATCTCCGCCTGCTTTTACGTTAAAGCCTGCCAGCACGTTGCCGCGAATGACAACCGTCCCAATAAAATCGATATTTCCCACACTGTAGTCCACATCGCCGTTCACTTCATAGACCGGGAATACATTTACTCTCTCTTTTTCAGTAATCGAAATTTGACCATCAATCACAGAATAAAGATTTAATCCTGATTGATCTAAAACTACATTTTTCCCGATCTTAATAGGATGGTTTTTTCCTGGCTTCGCTTCTATTCTCTGACCCGTAATGGTCATTCCAGGTGTTCCCGTCGTTGCGGGCGTCTTTACCAACAACAGTTCCCCGGCTTTAACATTTGTTACATTATCGATGTTGCGAAAATCTACGCGTCCTTGATCGGTTTCCATGGGTTTGCTTTGCCCGGTGCTTCCTTTGATTCTCAATTCAATTTTGGCATCAATCCCATCTACGGGTGGATCACCTTTAGCAATCGTGACCCGTTTACCGGAAAACTGACCAGGGTTTTCACAGATCGCTCTTAATAACTGTTCATCAATGCCGTACATGATTTGATGGGATTTCAAGAATTGCAAAAAATCCGCAGTCGTCAGCTCCTCCAACGGATATGCGGAATAAAGCAGATAGGCTGTCATCTTATCATTTGAGATCTCCAAATCGATACACTCTTTAAAAAATTGATCTTTATTGGGTCGTCCCCGTTCTTGCGGTTCTTGCATCACGATCCCTCCCAATCACTATAGCAACTCCTTCTTTCCACCTAAAGAACCTCTCAAGCGAAAGATCGCTTTTGAGTGTAATTGAGAAATTCTTGATGTAGAAAGCTGAAGCACTTCAGCGATTTCCGTAAAACTAAGTTCATTAAAATAGAAGAGAGAAAGAACCAGTTGCTCCTTTTCTGGCAACTTGCGTATGGATTCAATTAATGTCTCTTTTAATTGCTTTCTGAGCGCAGTCTCCTCCGGGCTGGCAACAGCTTCATCGACGATTAATGTTTTACGATTGCTTTCTTGATTTTCATCATCGACAATGGGTTCATCCAGTGAATAGAAGGAGGCAACGGATGTGTCTTGAAGAATCTTATGTAATTCTTGCACACTAATTCCCAAATAAGAAGAGACTTCAATGTCCGAGACGGAGGACATCTTTTCCTGTTCAAGGATCGCGTAAGCCTCTTCCACTTTTTTTGCTTTATCTCTTAAAGAACGAGGCAGCCAATCATTATCTCTCAGTCCATCCAATATTGCTCCGCGAATTCTCCAAGTCGCATAGGTGACAAATTGATTGCCGCGTTCAATGTCAAACTTGCGCACAGCATCAATCAAACCTATAAAGCCAAAACTTCTCAAATCATCCTTTACTATATTTTTCGGCAAACCGGGAGCCATTCTAAAGACAACCTGATCGACCAGATACAAAAAGTGTTCAATCAGCTCTTTTTCAGACTGCAAATCCCCCGTCTCTTTATATTTTTTCCATAAGGATTGGATATCGATTGCCTCAATGATCTCTGCCACGCTTCTTCACCTCGATCAATTAGAGAAAATAGCTGCCGGAAACTTTTTTCAGATCCCCTTCTCTTCCTGGTTGATGGTTCTTACATATAAAATGCCAGTGAGGGAGTCTATCTCCACTGTTCTTCCTACATTGCCGCCGGTATCTTCACTCACTAACGGAATCTTATATTGGGTAAGTACTGCTTTGCATGCTTCTACATTACGAGGTCCTATCCTCATCACATCGCTTTGCGCTGAGAATGCAAACATTTGAGCGCCGCCTGCCATTTTGGCGACGATTCGCGTTCTTGAAGCTCCTTCCCCTTCCAATCTTCTGAGAAGTTCGGGAATTGCAGTATCAGCAAATTTTGCAACATTGATCGGTCCACGTGATAGATCAGAACTGGGAAGCATCACATGCGCCATACCTGCTAAATGTTTTTGCGGATCATACAGGGTAATGCCTACACAAGAGCCTAATCCCGTAGTTCGCAGGCGGTTAGGTGCTGATGTAATTTTTAAGTCTGCCATGCCTACTTTAACGATTTCCATTATAAAGGAACCCCTAACGCATTGAAGAGAGTTGTAAAAGAAGCGGGGTCAGGGATGAGAAAAAAGTGTCCCTCCACCTGTTCTTCTCCATGAATAAATGTCGTGTCAATCACCAACGCATAATCTCCCGATCTTCCCAGTTCTATCAATCCGTAGCTTAATAGGGCCATTGCCATATCGATCGAGATCGCCGGAACGCTTGGCTGAAGGCTAAGGCGCGTGAAATCGGCCAGTGAGGAAAGATAAGAGCCTGCCAAGATATTCCCAATCTCTTGTAATGCACTCATTTCCAGTTCATCAAAGTCCTCTTGATTCTCATCCGCGCCAAGCATATAAGAGATCAAATTTTTAGCAGAGTTTACATCCATAAGAAAAAACATGTTTCCGGGCACATCTCCCTCAATGCGCAGGAAGACGGTAACCATTAAACGGTCTCCACCCCCTACGTACTCCTCAATCTCATCAAAGGAGAGAACCTTTACATTGGGTACCTTCATGTCGATCTTGGACTGCAACATTTTGGAAAGCGCGGTAGCAGCGTTGCCCGCCCCGATATTACCAATCTCTCTTAAGACATCAAGCTGTGCCGATTCAAAGAATTGGATTGGTCTTTCCATGCTTAACCCTCAATTTTCTCCAACTGGCGAACCTCTTCCGTGTTAAGAACTTTATCCAGATTAAGCAGAATCAAAAGTCTTTTTTGCAGCTTGGCCACGCCGCGCAGATATTTTGCTTCAATACCCCCAACTACTTCAGGCGGCGGTTCAATCGCATCTGCAGGAATATCGATGACATCATTGGCTGCATCAACGATTAACCCAACTTCAACCCCATCCACGGAAACAATAATGATGCGCGTGCTCTCCGTGTAAGGAGCTGCCTCAATGCCAAATCTGCTGCGCAGGTCAATAATGGGAGTAACGACACCGCGAAGGTTAATTACCCCTTTGACAAATTCAGGGGTTTTGGGTACGCGCGTAATATGCTCCATGCGTTCAATCGAACGTACTTGGCTAACCTCTACCCCATATTCTTCGTCTAGAAGACGGAAGACGATCACTTTGACTTCACTGACTGAACTTTTTTGCTCCAACATCTTAAAAACCCTCCTTATTTGATTAAAGCATTTGGATCAAGAATTAAGGCAACTTGTCCATCTCCGAGAATTGTAGCTCCTGAGATGGCAAACACGTTCGGCAGATACTTGCCGAGCGATTTTAGTACCACTTCATGTTGACCAATAAAGGAATCGACAACCAGTCCCGCCATCTTGTTTCCCTTCCGGCAGATCACTACAGATATTTGTTCATCCTTCTCCGCTCCTGATGAAGGAACATTAAGGACATGTTTAAGCGATACGAGAGGAACCACTTTACCTCGGAAATCAATCACTTGCTGTTTGTGCGCCTGCATGATGTCCGTAGGTTTAAATGCTGCTGTTTCGATAATGGAGCTAAGCGGTATCGCATATTTTTCATTCTCCACCTGCACCAACATCGCTGAGATGATCGAAAGCGTCAATGGCAGTTGAATCGAAAAGGTTGTTCCTACCCCGAGCTGAGATTTTACGGTAACCGAACCCCCGAGTGATTCAATCTTATTGCGAACAACATCCAAGCCAACGCCTCTACCAGAAACATCCGAGATGACAGCGGCTGTGCTGAAACCGGAAGCAAACATAAACTGATATACTTGTTCATCGGTAAGGTTTGCCTGCATCGATTCAGATACAAGTCCTTGTTGTATCGCCTTTTTCAGTATTTTCTCGCGATCAATCCCACCGCCGTCATCGGCTACTTCAATAAAGACATGATTGCCGCTGTGAAAAGCTCTTAAATGTATCTCTCCTGTTTCCGGTTTGCCCCTTCGTACTCGCTCTTCCGGAGATTCCAAACCATGGTCAACCGCATTCCGCAATAGATGTACCAAAGGATCCCCAATCTCGTCGATCACTGTGCGGTCCAATTCCGTATCGGCTCCGCTGATCGTAAGATTTACCTTTTTGTTTAAATCCTTGGAAAGATCCCTGACCATTCTGGGGAAACGGTTAAATACTTGTTCGACAGGAACCATGCGAATATTGAGAATAATATTTTGCATATCCCCGCTAATGCGGTTCATATGTTCCACAACATCGTTCAAACCGGAATGTTTTAATTCGCCCGCAATTTGTTCCAGCCGGCCGCGGTCTATCACCAGTTCGCTGAATAGATTCATTAAAGATTCCAGACGATCGATATCGACGCGTATCGTTTTTCCGGTACCCGTCTTCTTGACCATGGCCTGTTTTTCAACTTCACGATCCTTGTTTGAGGCTTGGCCCTCTGTTTTTCTTGCATCCTGTACAGCAATGGCGGCAGCCGTTTGTTCAAAACCATGCAGAATCTCTTCATCGAAGCTAATGATCTCTACCGTTTCGATTTCTGAAATCTTATAGACGGCTTGTTTGATCTCATCGGCAGTTTTGCGAGAAACAAGAACCATTTCGAAGGTGAGATCGAACTTTTCTTCTTCAAGATCTTCCACAGACGGCGACGATTTAATAATCTCACCCAAAGATTCAAGAGTGGAAAATACCATGTAAGCACGAGCCGCTTTTAACAGAACCTTTTGGCTCAATTCTACTTTGATTTGATAGATCGAGTATCCGCTGCGCAGAGATTGCAGGAGTATGGTAAGCTGATAATCATCAAAATAATTGGGCGGAAGATCGATTGCCTTTCTATACTCTTTTTCACTCGGTGCTTCAATTTTTTGCGAAGATGCTGTCAGGTTTGACGGAAGTTTCTCCCCTCGAACAATTCTCTTCAGGTTAGCAATCTCTTTGGATACATCCGCTTTGCCATCCCCTGATTCTTCAATGGAAATCAGCATCTCTTCGAGCTTATCCACGGCTTTAAAAATTACATCCATCACATCGGAGTCAACAACCAGTTTCGAATTTCTGATGAGATCGAGCACATTCTCCATTTCATGGGTCAGTGAGGCCATGTCCTCAAACCCCATCGTTGCAGACATCCCTTTCAGTGTATGGGCAGAACGGAATATCTCCTGCACCACTGTGATATTGTTGGGTTCACTTTCCAGGATTAATAGATTTTTATTAATGGCCTGTAAATTTTCTTTCGATTCCTCAATAAACATATCCAAGTATTGATTCATCTCCATGCCTAACACCTCCTAGCTTGTTTGTAAAACAGCAAGTTGCTTGCCAATTTGATCAAGCGGAATCGTAAGATCGATTAACCCTAAATTTACGGCTGACCTCGGCATGCCATAAACAATGCACGTCGATTCATGCTCAGCAATAGCGGTTACGCCGCTTTTATTCCTCTCTCTGATCAGCTTCAGGCCTTGAGTGCCGTCACTGCCCATGCCCGTCATAATGACGATGGTCTTATGTACATCTTCAATCATCGCAATGGATTCAAATAATGTATCTACAGAAGGCCGATGCCCCGCCCTCGGCTGAGTTTCCTGATCCAAATCAATCACCAATTCCCCATATCGGTTGGTTTTTACTCTCATATGATAATTGCCTGGTGCTATATAGGCTACACCGCTTTCCACCCTTTGTTCATGTTCGGCTTCCTTCACTTCTATGTCACACAATGTATTTAGGCGTTCGGCCAAAGATTTTGTAAAACCGGGCGGCATGTGCTGAACGATAAAGATGGGAGCAGGATAATCTGCCGGGAGCTTGGTAAGAACCTCCTGCAATGCCCTTGGACCGCCTGTAGATGTTCCAATTGCGACGATCTCTTTAAACCTCTGCGTTTTTCGGGTAATGCCCACTTTATGGCCCAGCTTTTGGGTTGGATAATGGGGAAATTGTTTTGCAATCCCCTTTTTCAGCTTCGATACGTCACATTTTGCAGCGTTTTCTACTTTTTCGATGATCTCTTTTTGTAAATTATCTATATCAAGGGAGATGGCACCTGATGGCTTTGTGATAAAATCGATTGCACCCAATTCCAGAGCCTGTATCGTCTCTATTGTCCCTTGTCTTGTCAGGCTGCTTAACATCACGATGGGGATGGAGTATTGTCGCATCGCAATGGCTAAAAATTCTAGCCCGTTCATGACCGGCATCTCAAAATCCAATGTAATCACGTCCGGCTTCAGTTCCTCTAATTTTTCCAAAGCATCCTTACCATTTCGTGCAGTAGCAATAACCTCAATCGTCCCCTTCTCTTCCAGTAAATTAGAGATGACCTTCCGCATAAAGGCAGAATCATCCACCACCATTACCTTGATTTTCGACAAAATATCACCCCCAGATCAGATTATTTTATTAATTTCAACATTTTTTGCAGAAAACCCTTCATTCCTCGCACATCTTCTTTCTGTTCATGAGGGGCCAGATAGCTTTTGGCAACATCCCTTATATTTTCGGACGCCAATGTACGGGGATAGGCCAAAAGAAATGGCTCCTGAAGTTTAACTGCTTTAGAAACATTGGGATCTTCATGAATCATGCCAAGCGTTTTCAGTTCGAGATCCAAGAAGCGCTTTGCTACGGTCTGCAATTTCTCGGCCGTTGCCTTACCTTCCTTATATCCGGTAACACGATTCACCACCAGCTTAGGAATGATATAAGGGTTCTTGGAATGAATCATTTTAATAATTGCATAAGCATCCATGATCGATGTGGGCTCCGGCGTTGTTACCAAAAAAACCTCATCCGCAGATAAGATAAAATGCAGAGACTCCCTGGATAATCCGGCTCCCGTATCGATGATGACTGTATCGGCATAACCCTCCAATTGATTTAACTGTTCAAAGAGGTAGCCGAACTTCTGATCATCCAACATAGAAAGTTTTGTAAAATCAGATCTGCCCGCTATAAACTCGATCCCGCCAGGCCCCTTTTCAAGGATGTCCCAGATCGAGTAACCCTGTTCCACCATCTGAAAAAGGTTATATCTTGGCGATATGCCCATCAAAACATCAATATTGGCCAGTCCTAAATCGGCATCCAAGATAACGACTTTAGATCCCAATTCGATCAAACTCAGTGCAAAATTTAGTGAGAAATTGGACTTTCCCACGCCGCCTTTGCCGCTTGTGACCGTGATCACCCTGGTGCTCTCCGCCTTCGAAGTATGTATGCGCAGCTTTTCCCTAAGGCTTTCAGCTTGATCATGCATTTTTTTCTCCCCCTAGAATATAGCCTGCAACCAGATCGGGATTGGCTACAAACAAATCATCCGGCACTGTTTGTCCATTGGTCATATAGGAGAGATAAAAATTGTGATGAAGAAGAAGATTAAGGATCGAACCATATGTGGCAGTCTCATCCAATTTGGTGAAGATCACCTTATTAACCTTTAACTCAGCAAATTGACGGACAATGGCCACCATATCCTCATATTTGGCTGTTAAACTTAGAACCAGTATGGTTTCAGCAGGTATTGTTGCTGCAAGCAGATTGGAGAGCTCTTTTACATACTCCTTATTGCGGTAATTTCTCCCTGCCGTATCCATAATGATGATGTCATTTCCAATTAATTGGGATATGGCCTGCTTTACCTCTTTTTCGTTATACACCACTTCCAAAGGTATATTTAAAATATTGGCATATGTCCTTAATTGTTCAACCGCCGCTATGCGATAGGTGTCTGAGGTAATCAGACCCACTTTCTTATTGTGTTTAAGCATGAAGTTGGCCGCCAACTTTGCGATTGTTGTTGTCTTGCCGACCCCGGTCGGTCCAACAATGTGCAAGAGCCGCGTCGACGGATGTAAAGCGCCGGTAAAATGATTTGCGAGAAAGGAGGTGATCTCATTTTTTACTAACGGAAATACCTCTTCTTCTTTGATCTCTTCATTTTTGTGCTTTTTCAAGATGCCATCCATCATTTGGGCAATGATCTGAGGCTCTACTCCCTGTGCTTTCAAACGGTCAATCGCACGTTTAAAGACAGAAGGGGCGTTCAGCTCTTCTCCGCGTTGATTGAGAAAGTGCTGCATCATCTCCCGCATCTCTTTTACTTCTTGCAAGATCTCCTGGTCAGGGAGACGGGTTCGGACATGTTCTGCCTGACCGGGAATGTGCAGAGAATGGGTGCGGTCTTCAAAGAGCAGATGCTCTTGAGCCGCCGGTACGGAATTGGACGGCAGAATATGAGAACCTAGCTGAGGTGATGGGTTGACTGCCTTCGCACGGTCAGTATCAACAGCAGCGATCACTTCAATCTCTTCCTTTTTGAATAAACCCAGAAATCCTCCGGTGCGCAATCTTTTGGTGTTCAGAATAACCGCATCTTTTCCCAGTTCAACACGAATCTTGTCCATGGCCTCTTGAAGCGTCCGCGCCACATAACGTTTAACCCTCATGAAACATTCACCACTCCTATACTTTGAACTTCAACATGAGGCTCCAACTCATTAAATGAGAGAATCGGAACATCAGGTAGAATACGATCCAACAACTGACGGATATACATCCTTGTGCTTGGAGAGGTGAGTAAAACGGGATTATGTCCAGCTCCGACCGCGCGATTGATCTGTTCATGCAAAAGCTGGTAGATTTGCTGCGTGCGCTCAGGATCAAGAGCTAAGTAACTTCCATGCTCGGTATGTTGAACGGCATCCGAAATCACTTTTTCCAATCCGGGACCTACGCTGATTACACGCAACGGCTCACCATTCTGGGTAAAGGTGTGTGTGATTTGTCTTGCAAGTGCTTGGCGCACATACTCAGTTAAAACATCGGGATCTTTTGTAATGGTGCCATAATCGGCTAATGTTTCAAATATAACGCCCAGATTGCGAATCGAAACCTTCTCCTTAAGAAGCTTTGACAGCACCTTTTGAATCTCTCCCACGCTTAAAATGGAAGGAACGAGCTCTTCTACCAAAGCCGGTTGCGTTGTTTTCAAATTCTCGATTAATGCCTTTGTCTCTTGTCTTCCCAACAATTCATACGCATGTCGTTTAAGCACTTCCGTCAGATGTGTGGCTACAACCGAAGGAGGATCTACAACCGTATAGCCGGATAATTCCGCTCTTTCCTTCATCTCATCATTGATCCATAGAGCAGGCAAGCCGAAAGCCGGCTCTGTCGTTTCAATCCCTACAATCTGTTCATCATCGATCCCGGGACTCATCGCCAAATAGTGATCTAGCAGAATCTCTCCCTTTGCTACCACATTTCCTTTAATCTTAATCACATACTCATTGGGACGTAATTGTATATTGTCCCGAAAACGGACGACAGGTACGACAAAACCAAGTTCAAGCGCCAACTGTCTGCGAATCATGATGACGCGATCCAATAAATCTCCGCCCTGATTGTAATCGGCGAGCGGGATTAAACCATAGCCAAACTCAAATTCGATCGGATCGATCTGCAACAGGTTCATGACGCTCTCAGGGCTTTTCACCTGTTCATTCTCCAGTTCTTCAGGATCAGTTTCGGGCATGATACTTAATTCCTTCGCCTTCTGCTTTTGGATCAAATAACCTCCAAATGCGATCAATGCACTCAAAGGAAGCGTGACAAAATCCGGGATTGGCGTAAAAAGCCCCAATACAGCGATCACCACTGCGACAATATAAAGCAGTCGCGGATATGAGAAAAGCTGACGCGTGATATCTTCTCCCAATTTTTCTTCCGAAGCTGCCCGAGTTACGATAATTCCCGTTGCAGTGGAGATCAGCAATGCCGGAATTTGACTGACCAGCCCATCCCCTACGGAGAGCAATGTATAAACTTGGGCCGATTCCGCAAATCCGTAATTGTGGATCGTCACACCAATGATCAATCCGCCAATCACGTTAATGATCAGGATAATGATGCTGGCAATCGCATCTCCCTTTACAAATTTGCTGGCACCATCCATCGCTCCGTAGAAGTCTGCTTCTCTCTCGATATTCTTCCGTCTCTCTCTTGCTTCTTTTTCCGTAATCAGCCCAGCATTTAAATCGGCATCAATGCTCATCTGCTTTCCGGGCATAGCGTCCAGCGTAAAGCGTGCGGCCACCTCCGCAACGCGTTCCGAGCCTTTTGTAATTACAATAAACTGGATGATGACAAGGATTAAAAAGACGACTAACCCGATGACCGGTTGTCCGCCAACGACAAAATTACCAAAGGCAGCGATTACCTCTCCTCCCTCAGCATTCTGCAAGATGGAGCGTGTAGTCGAAACATTGATCGCTAAGCGGAAGAGGGTAGTTAATAGAAGCAATGATGGAAAAATCGAGAATTGCAGCGAATCCTTCGTATTCATTGCTACGAGAAGAATGGTAAGAGAAAGAGAAATATTAAGAATAATAAAGAGATCCAGCAAGACCGTAGGCATTGGAATAACCATCATCATCACTATCAGGATAACGCCCGCAAGCACAGGCAATTCTCGTAACATTTCTCCACCTCCAACGAGAGGGATTTGTTCAATCCCACTGATAAGCTATCTTCTTGCAGAAGCTCTACGATAGACGTATGCCAGCACCTCGGCCACAGCTCTAAATAGATCTTCAGGAATGGATTGACCGATCTCTACGCGATAATAGAGCGCTCTGGCCAGCGGTTTATTTTCCATTAGGACAACTCCATGTTCTTTTGCTACCTCACGAATTCGTAAAGCGATATAATCCTGGCCTTTTGCTATGACAACCGGCGCATTCATTTTCCCTGCTTCATATTTAATGGCGACCGAAAAGTGAGTGGGGTTTGTAATCACCACATCGGCTTTTGGAACCTCCTGCATCATGCGACGCATAGCCATCTGCCTTTGCCGCTCCCGAATCTTGCTCTTGATGAGGGGATCCCCTTCTGTCTTTTTAAATTCATCCTTAATGTCTTGTTTGGACATTCGCAACTTTTTGTTATGCTCATACCGTTGATAAAGGTAGTCCAATATAGCGAGAACCGTTAACAGAACGGCAACATAAAGGCCCATTTTTAATGTGATTCGGCCGACATACGCCAGCATGTCCGGAATCTCAAATCTGGAAAGAAGCAGCAATCTCTCCTTTTCGCCCCATAGCACGAAAAAAACAATCAATGAGACAAAGGCAATTTTTAATAAGGACTTGACCAGATTGACCAATGACTGTAAAGAAAAAATGCGTTTAAATCCTTTAATCGGATCCAGATGGGTCAAGTTGATCTTTAACGGTTCGCCGGTAAAAAGAAAACCAACTTGAATGTAATTGGATATTAATCCAACCAGAAGCGCGACGATTAAGATCGGAAGTAAGATTTGCGCACTGATCCACAAAAGCTTGATAAACATGATTTGGATATTCTCTACATTTAATTCCCATAAGGTAAATTCCGATAAGGAGAGTGTAAAAGTTTGCTGCAGGCGATCTTTCATCGAACCTGCAAAAAAAGCGAGCAAGATAAAAACAGATAAGATAATAAGCGCTGTTGGCAGTTCGGCGCTCCTTGCCACTTGACCTTTATTGCGCGCCTCCCTCTTTCTTCTTGGCGTTGCTTTTTCCGTTTTTTCTTCGGCGAAAAACTGCAAATTCAAGCGAAGCCTTCTGGTTTTCATCTATTTCACCATAATCTCTGTTAATAATTCCATTGAGCGAAAGAGTTCCTTGAATAATAAATTAAGGATGATGCCAAACCCCGGTAAAACCAGAAGTAAAACCATGAATCCTGCCAAAATCTTCACTGGGATGCCAACTACGAAAACATTCATCTGCGGCACAGTCCGAGAGATTAAACCCAGCGCAACATCGACCAAAAACAGGGCGGCCACCAAAGGAGCCGCTATCTGAATCGAGATTGCAAAGCTTCGGATAAACAGCTCTATCAAAGCTTGTGAAATCGTTCCTTCCAGCATGGGCGCCCACTTATTTACAGGAATGAGGAAAAAACTATTTAGTATGCCTCTGATCAAGAGATGGTGTCCATCCGTAAAAAAAAGAAAGAGAATGGCGATGATATATTTAAAGTTCCCCATGACCGGAGCTTGTGAACCGGTTTGCGGATCGATCACATTCACAATCGAAAAACCCATCATAATATCAATAAGACCACCAGCCATCTGCAATGCGTAGATAAATATTGAAGCAGACAGCCCCAGCACCAGGCCAACCAATACTTCTTTGATGATCAGCAACAAGTATTCTCCATTAAACATCACCTGGCTGTTGATGCCTACTACATGAACCACCAGAAGCGAAACAAAAAAACCTAGTCCCAGTTTATAGGTAGCAGGAACTCCTCTCATGCTAAAGACAGGAGCTATCAAAAAGAAACTGGTTAACCTAAAGAAAACTAGTAAAAATGTAGCCAGCGTGAAGTCGATCATCTATCCGATCACCTGCAAGATAGACTCGAAGACCTTGTTTGTGAAATCCAGCATATACGTAAGCATCCACTTGCCCAAAAAGACCAATGAAATCAGAATCGCAACAATCTTGGGGATAAATGCCAAAGTTTGCTCTTGAATCTGAGTAGTAGCTTGAAAAATGCTTACCAGTAAGCCGACCACCAAGCCTATCAACAGTACAGGTGCGGCAACAATGAGAATGGTATAAACCGCTTTTTCCGCCAATCGAATAACAAATTCCTGATTCACCATATTCACTCCTAATTAAATGATTGAATAAGCGTTTTAAAGACCAGATACCATCCATCTACCAATACAAATAGTAGAATTTTAAATGGCAGAGAGATCATCACAGGCGGAAGCATCATCATCCCCATTCCCATGAGTATACTGGAGACCACCATATCAATCACTAGAAATGGAATGAATATGAAGAAACCGATCGTAAAAGCAGTTCGCAACTCGCTCAGCGCAAAGGCAGGAACCAATGCAGTGAGCGGAATATCCTCAACACGATTAAACTTCTCCATGTTGGCATAAGAGATAAATAAAGCCAAATCCTTTTGCCTTGTATTTTTTGCCATAAACTCCTTAAATGGTATTGCTGCTTTTTCTATTGCCTGCTGCTGATTGATTTCACCCTTTAATAAAGGCTGTAAAGCTTGATCATTCACTTCAGCAAGAGTTGGACCCATGATAAAAAAGGTGAGAAATAAGGCAAGTCCAATTAATACTTGATTGGGTGGCATCTGCTGAGTGGCCAGCGCATTTCGCGTAAAGGATAATACGACTACGATCCGGGTAAAACAGGTCATCATAATAAGGATCGAAGGCGCTAACGAGAGAACCGTTAAGATCAGCAAGAGTTGAATGGGCAGAGATGCGCTTGAAGCCCCGTCTGTCTCACCGATTTTGATCTCGATTCCAGGAAGTATGTCTCCAGGAGCTGCGTAACTATGAAGCGGGAAAAGTAAAAAACATAATAGGAGTAAAGGAAGGACTTTCTTGTGTCTCATTGATCAAAATCCCCTTTTCTATGTTGCACGGCTCCTTTTTCAACTGATTGATCCTCCATCAGATTCCCTTTTAATTGCGACAAGCGATCTTCCAATTGATGCTGGAATGAGGGATTCTCTCGTCTCTCTTTCTTCCGGAAAAACGCTCGAAAATCGGTCCAAATCTGTTTCGACGAGGAGAGCAAATGATCATTCTCTTGCTGAAAAAAACCTTCAATCTCGTTGATCTCTTCCTCGGTTGAAAATTCTTTTATGATTTGAACATTTTCACCCACACCTAACAGATAATAAACAGATCCAACCTTTACCAACTTTAATGATTTATTTGGCGCCAGATTTACACCCGAAATCACTTGCAAGAAGCGATCACGACTTGTGACCAATTTTCTGGACGAAAGGTATTTTGCCAATATGTATAGCAATGCAACGATAATCGATAAAACCAGAACGGTTCTTAGAAACAGGAAGAAAAGACTTGATAATTCATGATCTTGTGACGAACTTGCGCCTTGCTCAGCAGTCCCTTCATCCGCAGGTGATTTCTCCTCTTGTTGTTGATATAACTCGCTCACTGGTTCGTTTTCGTCTGCAAAAACGCTATCGATCAAGAGAAAATAGCAAAAAATGAGCAAAAGAACGGATAAGATCGCTTTATTTCCCTGCTTTTTTACCGTTTGCATAAAAGACTACTCCAAAGTCTTCTTTATGGCTTCAATCACTCGATCAGCTTGGAATGGCTTCACTATAAAATCTTTGGCACCCGCTTGGATCGCATCAATCACCATCGCTTGTTGTCCCATCGCAGAACACATGATCACCTTCGCATGTGGATCAATTTTACGTATCTCCTTTAAAGCGGTAATCCCATCCATCTCAGGCATGGTAATATCCATAGTTACTAAGTCTGGTGACAACTCTTTATATTTTTCGATGGCTTGAAGACCATCTGGCGCTTCGCCAACAACGGTATAGCCATTTTTGGTCAGGATGTCTTTAATCATCATTCTCATAAAAGCTGCATCGTCTACGATTAAAATTTTGTGTGACATTCTCGTTTTCCTCCTCTAAATAGTTGCACTTTTTATTGTAGCTTAGCTAGCCTCTCCCACTGACTAATAATTTCTGTTACGCGTACGCCAAAATTCTCTTCTATCACTACTACCTCACCTTTGGCAACCAATTTGTTGTTTACAAGAATATCAACAGGTTCACCGGCAAGTTTATCCAGTTCGATAATCGATCCTGGAGCGAGTTCAAGAATTTCTTTGATTAATTTCTTTGTACGACCTAATTCTACAGTAACTTGGAGTGGAATATCCAATAGAAGATTAAGATTTTGTTCATTTTGTTGCGCTATTGGATTTACCTTGTCAAAGCTTGAAAATTGAACCGGTTGTACATTGGGTGACCTGCTCATTCCACTCTGCCCTCCAATATATTGTGGTGCCATACTTGGAGTCGTGTCATGTTGCCGATTGGGATTTACATAGGATTGACTGCTTATATTTTGTTGTACAGATTGCCCTGTCTCCGCTGGTTTAACTTGTTCATTCGCTTGCAAACCTTGAGGAGGTTCATGCTCTATGGGTCTTCCCTCATTTGTTTCGGTAGATGTACTCTCACCATTTCCAAGCAAGATATTGATCATGTTTCGAGCAAATGATACAGGAATCAACTGCATAATATGAGAATCTAGCAGATTGCCAATCGTTAATCTGAAAGAAACCCGCACAAGCACTTCTTCTTCAGGAAGATTATTTTTTCCTTCACCTGCCGGTAAATCAAGGATGTTGATTCCCGGTGGGGAGATATTTACAACCTTGTTAAAGATCGTTGACATGGAAGTAGCCGCAGATCCCATCATTTGGTTCATCGCCTCTTGACAAGCGCTGATCTCCATCTCTCCCAAATCTGCGGGGTTAAGTCCATCCCCTCCCAACATAAGATCGGCAATGATGCGAGCATCTGCCATCCTAAGAACGAGAAGATTTATCCCTTGAAAGCCTTCAGTATATTGAACATGGACGGCTACATGCGGATGAGGGAATTCCTTATCCAAAGCATTTCTCATCACAATGTCTACTTCCGGAGTAGTTATATCAACCTTTTGTCTTAATAGAGAGGATAATGCGGTAGATGCGCTTCCAAAGGTGATATTTCCAATTTCACCCAAGGCGTCAATCTCCAATGGTGAAAGATAATCATGTACATCAGGAGCCTTCTCTTCCTTCTGAATAGAGTCTTGCCGTAATAAAGCATCGATCTCCTCTTGAGATAACATCTCCTTACCAGTCATTGCCCTCGACTCCTTCCGTTAAAACTTCCTGAATTTGTACTGCAAGTCTTCCCTTCATAATTCCCGGATTTCCAATAAATTTAGGTTTGTTTCCTAAATTGATGACTACGGGAGAATCAGTCGTCTCTTTCAGTTGAATTACATCGCCTACGTTTAACTGCAAAAATTCAGAAATGGTAATTGATGATGATCCGAGTATTGCGCTTAACTGCACCTTTGTCTGTTTGATTTGATCCGTCAATTGGTGGTACTCTTTCCCTTGCCCTTTTTTCTTATCATTGGCTAACCAGTAGTGGGCGGATAATTTAGGCATAATCGGTTCCAAGACCACATGGGGCAAGCACAGGTTAATCATGCCGCTGTTTTCACCGATCTTCGTACTAAAAGAGATTACCGCCACAGTCTCATTTGGAGAGACAATCTGCATAAATTGAGGATTTGTCTCCAGAGCCTCCAACCTGGGGGATAACTCGATCACCGATTGCCATGCTTCTTTAAATGTATCCAATGCACGATTAAAGATGCGTTCGATTAACTTCGTTTCAATCTCGGTCATGGCCCCAATCTTTGCGGGAGTATTTCCATGCCCACCCAGTAATCGATCCAACATGCCATAAGCAATATTGGGGTTTAGCTCCATCACCATTCTCCCTTCAAGGGGATGAGCCTCGAAGATATTTAGGGTTGTGATCTTAGGGATGGAACGAATAAATTCCTCATAGGGCAATTGATCTACAGAAGCAACCGTGAACTGGACAAACGTTCTCAATTGTGCAGAGAAGTATGTCGTTAGTAAGCGAGCAAAATTTTCATGAATGCGCGTCAGGCTCCGTATTTGGTCTTTTGAAAATCTTAATGCTCTTTTAAAGTCATAAACTTTTACTTTCTTCTCGGTCTCTTCCTTAATCAATTCGTCTGCATTCATCTCACCAGATGAGAGTGCTGCAAGCAACGCATCTATTTCCGATTGTGATAATACTTCAGTCAAAGGGGTTCACCTCCCTATTAATCCCGAAATCATTATTGAAAGAGTCTGTTGGTGGTTACCACTTTGACGACTTCGCCCTCTTGCAAAAAACTGTTTAGCCTTGTAATGATTCGCGCTTCCAGAGCGACAACACCTTCTTCTCCAGTCAGGTCCTCGACCGATAATGATGACAGGATGCCAATAATCTCTCTTTTAACCAGAAACATTCCCGCTTCAACTTCTTGCTTTGCCTTTTTGTTATCCGTAATAATCGTAAAATTCATCACTGCATAGCGGTCGTCTTTTAAATTCGTGGTAATATCCCCGGTTGCTACAGATAATTTCTCCAATTCCTCTATACTTGGCGCTTGCGAACCCGCAGAGCTGGGTTCAGGGATTAAAACGAACTTATAGAGAAAAAAGGTGACGATTGCAAGCAATGTAACCGCAATTAAGAGAATGATGGATAAATTTAGGAGTCTACTTTTATTCATCGTTTAGTCGCTCTCCTCTTCCAGCAGACTAGTGGATATGATACGGGAAGGGAGGGAGTAAAGATGGATCGACTGATAGAATTGAGTCATCCGTTCTACTACCTCATCCGTCGAATCTTTGACCAACAATTTTTTGCCGTTTACTAGCGTAATTACGGTATCCGGTGTTGATTCAACCGTTTCTATAAGTAAAGGATTAAGATAATAGGTCTGATGGTTAAGCCTCGTTAATTGAATCATCTTCTCCCTCCATTCCCTTCAGATTAGCGTTTCAAATTAACCAATTCTTGCAGAATCTCATCTGAAGTGGTGATAATGCGCGAGTTGGCCTGAAATCCTCTTTGCGCTACAATCATTTCCGTAAATTCTGCTGCTAAATCTACGTTAGACATCTCCAACTGTCCGGAAATAATCTCACCACGTCCTTCTTCACCGGCAACCCCGATCAGAGTATCTATATCTTCGGGATCAGCATTGGAAGTAAGCTGGAACATCGTATTGCCTACCTTTAGCAGCCCTTCAGGATTTCGCACGCGAGCAACGCCGATTTGTGGGCCCGGTACTTCTTCTCCTTCAATTACTTGAATAATGGTACCATCTGCAGCGATCGAGAAGCTCTCCGTATTTTCATCTAGAACAATGGGTGCACCGCCGCTGTCCAGCACGAGAAAGCCTTGGGAGGTAACCAACTGATTGGCGGCATCAATATAGAAATTGCCCGCTCTGGTCAAATATCTGTTCTCGCTTGCATCCTGCACCACAAAGAAGCCATTTCCATCAATGCTAAGATCTCGGGCGATTCCCGTAGTCATTGGACTTCCAGGCGTATGCACCGTGTCAATGGAGGCGATGGTAGAACCAAGACCCACTTGGCGTGGATTGCGTCCTCCTCTGACGTCTTCTTCCGGGGTGGTGACTCCACTCATCGTTTGACTCAGTATGTCAGAAAACATCACACGGCTTGCCTTAAAACCAACCGTATTTACATTGGCAATGTTGTTCCCGATGACATCCAGCTTTGTCTGAAAACCTCTCATTCCGGAAACGCCGGAATATAGTGAACGCAGCATGTATAAACCTCCTCGTTATAGAGATTAATCTTTTACTTTAGACTTCACTTTTGCGGGTTAACTTGGGCCCCACAAAAGTATTCGGATTATGCTTCAGAGCCTTTCGTCACTTTTGTGGGTGTCTATGGTTACATCAGTCAGTCAGTAACCCGTAGGCCTCCTAAAAGGTCCAGCCTAATTAATGATTGCGCTATCGATATTGGTAAACAGATTGTTTTTCAGAGAATCTTCATCAATTGCGGTAATGACGGTCCTGTTCTTTACGCTTACCACAAAAGCAAGATTATCCAGTATGACAAGTGTGTCTTTCGCACCTTTTACACTCGCCTTATCCACTGCCCCTTCCAATCGGTTCATCAGTTCCGGGGACATCTCTATTCCTCTCATCTTCATGCGTTGACTCGCATGATGGCTGATGGTAAGTGTGCTCTTCCCCAGCTCATTGCGTAAAATCTCTTGAAATGAATTGGAGAGGTGATTTTTTTCCTTACCAGCAATCTTGTTGCTTTGAATCGGTTGGGGAAGATACGGATTACCAACTTTTAACGGACGATCCAGAATAATCCCTCCTAGCCGTTCTCAACTTTTAAAATGTCCAGAAGCCCAATCTGATCCTCATTGTCAAGAATGAGTTGAATACGTCCCTCTTTATACGTGACCGCGGTTATTTTACCTGTTTTTTCTTCGATATTCCCATCCGCATCCTTAACGCCATAGGTTACAACTTTTCCTAATAAATAGGCGTTTTCCGCGATTGGATTTGACGGATTGGTTACAACCGAGAGAAGAGCATCTAAAGTGATTCGATGTCCATTCGCAGTAAGCAGATAGGTTTTGCCTTTTTCATTCTCGATTCCCGTAACTACCCCGGAATAGACTTCTTTTCCTGTCATTTCACCGGTCTCATGATCATAGAGGTTAACCTCATAACTGATCTCTTTGCCAACGTATGAGGTCGCTTGTCCCAACATCATTCCTCGCATCTCTTGGATTGAACTGTTCATTTTCGTCATCTGTTCCAAAGAGCTGAAGGTGGCCATTTGGGCAATAAACTCGCGATCCTGCATGGGCTGGAGAGGATCCTGATTCTTTAGTTGGGTAACCAAAATTTTTAAAAAGTCATCCTGTCCCAATACAGATTTTTCCTCGAAGGGTTTCATGTTGGCATATGTTTTACCGCGAATCTCGTTATTTTGGTATGTGCCATTAATTTCAGGAGCCATCTACTCCCTCCTTATACGTGTTGCGAAAATGTTTCGAACAACTCAGCAAACTCTTGATCAAAATTTTCATTTAATTCTTGATGGGACTGATTTCTCGGTTGTTCCCTGTGTCCTTGCTCTTGGCGGGCATTTGCATCGTAATTCTGTCCACTGTTCTGTTGGTTCGGAACCTGGACTTCAATTTTTTCTACCTGCAAACCTTGTTGTATGAACGAGTTTCTTAAACCGGACAGATGGCTTTCCAACAGCTCTTTCCCTGCATGAGAATCAGCAATAAACTGGGCGGTTACAACCCCCTGATGAATACTTAGTTTAACTTCAATATTGCCGAGATTTTCCGGAAACAGTTTAATCCGCGCTTCTGAAGCTCCGTTTGGGAAGCGGGTCATTTGAATCTGCCTGATTAAAAACTCATTCATATCCTTTTGGAAATTTTGAGCACGTATCACTGTTTCACCCGTTTGTTTCGCTGGTTGCAGCGAATGTGCGGAAACAGCCCCCATCAATTGATGGAATCCCACTTTAATGTATTGCGGCGAACCATCTTGCGGCTTGTGATTCTCCGTTTGAGAACCGGATCGCTCTTCAACCGCCGTAATCATTTGTTCTAAAGGGGTTTTTACCGTAAATCTATCAGGCGCAGTATTATCAAAGATGAACGTTGTTCCTGTTTTTACATACAGCGAGGGATTCAGTTCGCTCTTTTGCGCAACCACTTCGTTTCCAATCTGCTGCAGAAATAACCCTATTTTATCGATCTGATTCCTGCCGATTGCGGTTTTCTCATCTTTTGCCGCTTGAAGGATTGCTCGAAGGGTGTTGAGCAGATCATATTGGACGGCGGATGGCAATTCTTGAAACTTTAATGCTATATATTGAGCATTCTGACCCACCCTGCTATTTTCGGATTGAGGTTGCAGTAAGGGATTTTGCAGTACAGATCCGATTTTATGAAGCGCAACGGGTAGCTGATTCCCATTCCCCTCGTTGTATACACCACCATCAAACCCTGCGATTCCCTGCAGCTCATTTCCAAATAAATGAAGTAGAATCTCAGCTTCTGGTGGCAACGTCGGTAGCAAAGAATCGGCCATCACCATGTTAGGATCGATCAAATCAAATAATTGCGCCTCATTATTCTTCTCTTCCTCTTCCCCAATGAATGAGAGGAGTTGATCTAACTCTGCCAACAAGGCATCGAGATTAGCAAGCTTCAGATTATTTGTCTGATCCCCTTCTCCAACAGCATGTTGCAACCCATCCAGCAAGTTTGCAAACAGTCCGAATGGCTGGGAATTCGTTTTCTCCCCTGCGCCTTTTACGGTTTGCAGATTTGTTTGCGGTGCGGTTCCTTTTATCGCGAGCATATTCATTCTTTTTCACCTCCTTTCAAAGAAATATGAAACCTTTATTCCGTAGTTTTATTTTCTTGAGTACTGCCGGAGTTTCCTTCCATAAGCAGGACTGATAACTCAGCGGCCTTCTTTGGATCCATTTTGGCAAGAATTTGTGATCGTTTCCGATTATCCATTTCAGCTAATATGGCTACCGCTTCTTGATTCTCTAAATTGGATAGTATCGGTGCTGCTTTGCTTGCAGTCATCGTACTGTATAGATCGGAAACTTCCTTTGTTAATGCCTTCTTTTCCTCATCTTCGGATGCTTTTTGGTCAGCCTTTAACTGATCCAGTTCTCCCTGCACCACCTGTAAACGTTCTTCTGATGCTTTTAATTTTTCTTCCAATTCTTTGATCTTTTCATCTTTCTCTGCAATGAGCTGTTGATACTTATCAATTTGATCTTGAAGCTTCGTACTTTCTGCTTCAGCCAGATCTGATGTTTGAACATTAAACGTTTCTCCATAGACCGCAAACTCTTTTTCCGGCTGTTTGGGATCTGGAATGATCTTTTCAAGATAGGGAATTTTATTCCCGGCTTCCAAAATGGGGGTGATTACATCTACCTTCATAAAGCTTAAAATGATCATAATCAGAATAAGGGTAAAAAGACACGGTAGTAAAATAATATAGAAAAACCACTCTAACTTTGAATAGCTCTTCTCAGCTTCTAACTGCTCCAACTTTCTCCCTCCAATCTTACTATTGGACTAGGAATGGTACCCTCTAATAAACAGATTGGTAGAAATCTCGTCAAGATTTTTCTGTTCAGTTCGCTCTTCTTCATATTTGTAACGCAGCCACTCACGTCTCTTCAGCATCTGCCAAGATTTTTCTTCCTTTGCCTTTTCAGCCACCTGTTCGATTTTGCGCTCCACCTCTTTCTCTGCTTTAAGCAGTCGTTGGCTGCTGTGCATGATATGTTTTTCTAATGTTTGATGAAAGCAATAGATATCCAACAGCTCATATATGTTTGTGGTTTCCGCTTGTTTATTCAGCAATTGATTCTCCAGAGTTGCCCTTTTTTGGAGTAACTCATCATGCCGGATTTTCTCCTTCTCCAAGGCTTTAAGCGAGGATGATAAAGAGAGCTGAAGTTGTTCCTTTTCTTTTTCCTTTAAATCCAGGATTTTTTGGAATTCATAGTGAAAGCCCATCCTAGTTCACCTCAAGAAACTCTGCTTTTAATTGAGAAATGGTTTCTGTGAAATCCGGTTTTTCATTAATTCCTTGGGTCAGGTACTTGATCATTTTCGTCCTGTTCGAGATTGCTAGATCAATCTCTTTATTGCTTCCTTTACGATAAGCACCAATGTTGATCAAATCTTCCGAATTGCGATAGGTGGCCAAAAGCTGCTTAAAGTTTTGTGCGGCTTTTTGATGTTCCTCATCCGTAATCTCTTTCATCAAACGGCTGACGCTTGCTAATATGTCAATGGCAGGAAACTGCCCCTTGTTTGCCAAGTCACGGCTTAACACGATATGACCGTCGAGAATTCCACGAACTGCATCTGCGATCGGTTCATTCATATCGTCTGAATCTACGAGTACAGTATAGAAGGCGGTGATCGATCCTTTTGAATTGGTGCCTGAACGCTCCAGCAATTTGGGCAACTTAGCAAAGACTGACGGAGTATATCCTTTTGTCGCAGGCGGTTCTCCTATGGCAAGTCCCACTTCCCTTGCTGCCATGGCATATCGCGTTACAGAGTCCATCATCAGCATGACATCAAGGCCCAAGTCCCGGAAATATTCAGCCAATGCAGTAGCCACTTCTGCACCTTTAATCCGTAAAAGCGACGATTGATCAGAGGTTACCACCACAACTACCGACCGTTTTATTCCCTCTTCACCAAGATCGCGTTCGATGAATTCTTTCACCTCGCGGCCGCGCTCGCCAATTAATGCGATCACATTGACGTCGGCGGTGGTATTTCGCGCAATCATGCCAAGCAAAGTGCTTTTGCCAACGCCGCTGCCAGCAAAAATGCCTATTCTCTGCCCTTTTCCGACAGTCAAAAGTCCGTCGATGGCCCGGATGCCCACGCTGATTGGTTCTGTGATTCTGGGACGATCCAGCGGATTGGGCGGCGGTTGGTCTACGCGGACCCATTTGTTGCCATGCAACATTCCTAAATGATCGATCGGTTTTCCGTTCCCGTCCAATACTCTACCCAACAATTCTCGTCCCACTTTAACTTGAAATGGCTTGCCTGTAGCCACCACATCACATCCTGGTCCAACGGCACCCAGATCTCCCAATGGCATTAACAAGACCTTTGATTCTCTGAATCCAACCACTTCGGAAAGAACCGGAGCTTCATCTCCTTTGGGGTAGATCATGCAACAATCGCCGATCTTTACATCAGGCCCATGGGATTCAACGGTAAGACCGATGACCTGAGTAACTTTTCCATTGATGCGGATGGGATTAAGTTGTTGAATTAAGGCGCGATATTTAAGAAGAGATTCCGCGTTGATCTTCATCACATCCCTTGAGAGCATCCATCAATACTTTACGCACCTCTTCCAATTGGATATCAATTCTTGCATCCAGATTTCCTAATGAGGTTCGGATGATGCATCCTCCCCACTCTATGGAATAGTCCGGAAGAACGATGAGATTGGCTTGGCTGGATACCAAGGCTCTTAATTCCTCTGTCCTCGACTTCACCAATTCAAAATCCTCAGGGTGAACGCAGATGGCAATCTCTTTTAACTCACTGCTTAATTTAAGCGTCTCTTTTACCATCTCCACGATGAGCGACCGATCTTGGCTTACTTCACGATGAATGATCTTCTGTGCGATTTCAATCGCAAGATCGATCAAGTAGGGTTCCGAATCCAAGATTCTCTCTTTTCTCTCGATTTCAGCACGTTTGATGATTTTGCCGGCCTCTTCAATTTTCTCTTCATATGTACTTAGCCCTTCATTTCTCCCTTTCTCCAAACCATCCTGATAGCCTGCTGCAAATCCTTCCTGCTGCGCCTCTGCAAACAACTGCTGGCGCATTTCCTCTATCTTTTTCAGTTCAGCTTCTTTCCATAATTCAAACTCCTGAATCGCACTCTTTTTTATGTTTTCGGCTTCAATCCTTGCCTCTTCAATTAACCTTTCGGTTTCTTCTTTAGCTGCGGAGAATGCTTCACTTTCAATTGGCCCTAGCTGATCTTCGCCATCCTCTTCATGTGCTTGTTGATCGTTCTTGATCTTCTCCAGGAAATCCCATTTCCGCTCTAAAACTTTTTTTTCTGCAAGTGACGAGTAGGTAGAGAATTTGATCACATTAGACAATGATATCATCTCCTCCGCCACGAGCGATGATTATCTCACCGGCCTCTTCCAATCTACGGATGACGCCCACAATTCTGGTTTGCGCCTCTTCTACGTCACGCAAACGAACCGGACCCATGAACTCCATCTCTTCTTTAAACGATTCAGCCATTCGTTTTGACATATTATTAAAGAGGACATTTTTAACCTCTTCACTGGCCACTTTAAGCGCAAGCATAAGATCTTCATTTTCACAGTCGCGGATGACGCGCTGGATCGATCGATTATCCAGAAGGACGATATCTTCAAATACAAACATGCGCTTTTTGATCGCCTCTGCAAGCTCGGGATCTTGAATCTCAAGTGCGTCCAGAATTGTCCTCTCTGTCCCCCGGTCGACACCGTTCAGAATCTGTACAATGGACTCAATACCACCGGCTTGGGTAAGATCCTGCAGGGTCGTCGTGGATAGCTTTTGTTCCAGAATCTGTTCAATCTGATTAATTACTTCAGGCGAAGTAGATTCCATGAGAGCAATTCTCTTTGCCACATCAGCTTGACGTTCCTGAGGAAGAGAAGACAAAATCACAGATGCCTGTTCCGGTTCTAAATATGAAAGAATTAATGCGATCGTCTGTGGATGTTCATTCTGAATAAAGTTGAAGATTTGCATTGCATCTGCTTTACGGGCAAAGTCAAAAGGCCGGACTTGCAAGGTAGCCGTTAACCGATTGATTATCTCGAGAGCCTTTTGATTGCCGAGAGCTTTTTCCAAAATCTCTTTAGCGTATGCAATACCGCCCTCAGAAATATATTCCTGCGCTAAACAGATTTGATGAAACTCTGTAAGCACCTTGTCCTTTTCTTCAAAATCTACTTTTCTTACATTGGCAATCTCTAATGTCAACTGCTCTATCTCTTCTTCTCGTAAATGCTTAAAGATTTGTGCAGATATTTCTGGGCCAAGAGAAATGAGAAGGATCGCTGCCTTTTGTCTTCCTGACAATTCCTTGTGCGCCTGCACCATACTCTCACACCCCTTCTATTAATCTTCTGCTATCCATGTTCTTAGTAATGAAACAAATTCTTGTGGTTTTTCCTTTGCAAGTCGCTCTAATTGTTTCTTCACCATACTTTCCTCAGTTTCTGCAAGGTCAACCAAGGAGGTGTCCTGCAATAGCGCGGGTTCCAGTTCTTCTTCGATTACAGCCGCTTTCTTGTTTCTGCTCATAAAGTAGAAGATCAGTCCAGCTATCAGGAGAACCCCGGCACCAATAAGAGAATAGATCAGCCAAGGAGTCTCTTTCTTTTCGGGTTCAGCAAGCGGTGTATTGAATGGGGTCGCCATCACGGTGATTCTTTTTTCAATCTCTTCGTCGCTTAGCGTTGTACCTTGTTTGGCTAAAGCTGTTCGAACCACACTCATGACCACTTGCTTAATGTCATTATTTAACTGAGTCATCCTTTGCACTTCAGCCGCATCATTGGGATTCGGAATAGGTGTATTTACACCTACCGAAATGGAGAGATCCCCGATCTTGTATGGACTCTCCACAATTGACTTGGTAATTCTGTTAATCTCATAATTGGTCTTTTCACTCGTTTTTTCGTATTCAGAATTTCCGCCATTTTGGTTTTGCGCCTGGTAACCGGGAACATCCGTATTTCCGGGTCCAACAACCCCGCCTACTCCGGGCGTTCCCTGTCCATTCCATGTTTCACTCAGGTTCTCCATGCTGATCACAAGTCCATTATTATCTTCAGTTGGAGAGGAGACGAGATTCTCCTGTCTGCTCTCCTGAGTGTAGTCCATTGTCGCAAAAGCCTTAACGACCACATTTCCCGGACCAACAATTGTACCGAGGATTTGCGTAATTCCCCGTTCGATATCTTTTTCGATCTCTTTTTTAATATTGTTCAATTTTTGAAAGTCGTCTGTGGCTAAAGCATTGGATGTCGATTCAAAGTCAGGAGTTAACTCTTCCCCATACTGATTCGTAATAATAATGTTTTCGACGGGCAGATTAGGGATGCTTTTTGAAACAAGAGTATATAAGGCGTTAATTTGCTTTTGGTTTATCGGATAGCTTGGATCGATATTTAATATAATCGAAGCCGATGCTTCGCCCGGATCCTGATTTACCCAGATGCTCTCCTTCGGCAATTGAATCATGACCTGTGCGTCATTGATCCCTTTTATGCCATTTAAGATCATCCGTCTTAATTCGTTTTGGGTCGCATCTCGTTCAACTACGCTAAACTCCCGGTCAGTCAGACCGAGATTCATATTTTGTGCAAAGTTATCGTATAATACCCCGGTTTTTGGTATTCCTTCTGCCGCCAGATCAACTTTAACTTGTGTAGCTACATCGCTCGGTACGGAAATCCCTTTCCCATCCGGCGTCAGTTTATATTTAATCCCTTTTTCGGACAGTTTTGCTGAAATCTCACCAGTTTCCCTCTCGCTTAATCCCGCATAAATCTGTACATAATCGGTCTTGGTCGCATTTACGATCAATAAAATCATGAGACCAAGTAGAGTTAATAATAGGGTGAACCCGATGATTCTTTGTGTTAAAGTAGTCCTGTTCCAGAATCCTATTGCTTTGTCTTTGATTTGCCTTAGCTTTTCCAACAAAGAAGAACACCCCGTTCTTTATCACCATTCATTTGATCATCTTTAGAGTGGCATTCTCATAATCTCTTGATAAGCTTCCACCACTTTGTTTCTCACTTGAACTGCCAGTTGAAGGCTTAAACTTGCTTGTTGGGAGACAATCATTACTTCGTGCAGATCCCTTACCTCTCCAGTAACCAACTTTTTGTTCATCTCTTCCGAACGAAGTTGTTCTTGATTGACGTTATTTATGGCATCCATAAGATAATCTGCAAAGGATTGAGACTGATTAGCAATTGGCTGATTCTTTGGCGTAAGAAGCGGTGAAACCACATTACTCGCGATATTCTCGATCATCTTCTATCTCCCCCTATTTACCAATCTCTAATGCTTTCATATACATTGCCTTTGCAGCATTAAGCGCTGTTACATTTGCTTCATATGTACGAGTGGCGGACATCAAATTAACGATCTCCTTTAAAAGATCTACATTGGGTAGTTGAACATATCCCTCTGCATTGGCATCTGGATGCTCCGGATCATAAACTAGCTTAAAGTCAGACTGATCCTCTATAATCGCACTTACTTTAACCCCTTCGATATTGGTTCCCTTTCCCATAGCAGTGTCAAGAATAGATGAAAAGCTTTGAGTCTCAATGGGCGTCATCACCACTTGCTTGGCGCGGTATGGCTCCCATGCCCCATTCACCATTCTGGCTCTTGTTGTATTGGCATTTGCAATATTGGAGGAGATTACATCCATCCGCAATCGATTTGCCGTAAGTGCCGAGCCGCTAATATGCAAACCTTGAAAGAGACTCATCTATTTATCTCCCTTCTTTAATTACTTCACGCAATTTGTTGAAATATCCGCTTGTCTGCTGAACTAAAGCGTTGTACCAAATCTGGTTCTCCGCCATTTTCATCATCTCATACTCTATGTCCACGTTATTGCCGTTGTTCTGGACCCAACTCTGGTTGTTCACCACCACAGCGGGTTGGAAAGCGGATGGTTGCAGGGAATTACCGATAGGAATATGCCTGGGATCTGTTCGCTTCCCTACAAAACCAGAAGAGGGTTCATTCAAAGCCTTTTTCAGTTCATCCTCAAAAATCACTTCCTGACTCTTATATCCAGGTGTATCTACATTGGCTAAATTGTTCTGAATCACTCTTTGTCTTAAGGTCGCCGCATTTAAAGCGCTGTGAAGTATTTGCAGGGTAGGCGTCTGAAGAAAGTTCATCTTAACTCCCTCCTCAAAGGCATTGATCTATTTTAAATTTAGCAAAATACTCAAATATAATATTCGATATATTCCGATTTATTATGATTCTGCAAAACGGTTGATTATTCCTTTTTTTACTCAAAAACATAATTATTCGGGGAAAATCACAAATATACAACGATTCATAAGGGGTGGATGTCGAATATAAAGCGAGAAAAATCGATAATAACTTAGATTTTTCAACAAAATCTTCAATTTACTATTTATAGTACACAGAAGTAGATCATTGGGCAATAAGCCAATTGAACTAATCCCTCCAAAAAAAGCAGGCGATTTCGTATAAAAAAAATGCATTTTGCCGGTTAAAATAGGCAAAATGCATTATTTTTAAGAATACTTTGAATTGATGTCCGAAATGGTAAAGTTTTATGAACGAACTTTCTCCAGTTCGCTTAACAGCTTTTCATTAAGAATCTTGATATAGGTTCCTTTCATTCCCAATGAACGGGACTCAATCACGCCTGCGCTCTCTAATTTACGAAGAGCGTTTACAATGACTGAGCGTGTAATGCCAACGCGGTCGGCAATCTTACTTGCCACCAATAAACCTTCTTTTCCATCCAGTTCTTCAAAGATATGATCAACAGCCTCCAGTTCACTGTAGGAAAGAGAGCCGATCGCCATCTGTACCACAGCTTTGTTGCGCGCTTCCTGCTCAATCACTTCAGCGCGTTCTCTTAAAATCTCCATGCCGACGACTGTTGCTCCATATTCTGCCAGCACAAGATCGTCATTGTCAAATGGACGATCGAGCCGCGCAAGGATTAATGTCCCTAGGCGGTCACCGCCGCCGATAATGGGAACTAATGTGGTTAATCCCGCGCTGAATGATTCCTTCATCTCAACAGGGAAGGCTGTAAGTTCACTCTCCACGCTTAAGTTGGTAACCGTCTCTTGCACTTTAAGCAATTCGTTGTTGTACCACTCCGGAAAACGGCGTTCCGCCAACATTTCATCCATGCGGGCATTGTTAATCTCTTGCGCAATCGCATAGCCTAACACTTTGCCCTTACGACTTAAGACATAGATATTTGCCTCAATTACGTCTCTTAACACTTCGGCCATAGCCGTAAAATTAACATGCTGGCCTGCAGTCTTTTCCAATAAACGGTTAATTCTTCTGGTTTTCGATAGTAAATCCATGATTTTTTTCCTCCTAAGCTACAAAATGTATTGGCTTAAATCTCTATTTTTAACAATATCTTTAAGCTTCTCTTTCACATACTCCGGTGTGATCACAATCTTTTCCAGCGTAATTTCCGGAGCTTCAAAAGATAAATCTTCGAGCAACCGTTCCAATATGGTGTGTAGCCGACGAGCGCCAATATTCTCCATATTGGCATTTACTTCAGCAGCCAATTTAGCTATCTCTCTGATCGCCTCTTCTGTAAATTCCACCTTGATGCCTTCCGTTTCGATTAATGCAATATACTGTTTCACTAAGGCATTTTTGGGTTCTGTAAGGATTCTTACGAAATCTTCTTCAGAGAGTGAAGTTAATTCTACGCGAATCGGAAATCTCCCCTGAAGTTCAGGAATAAGATCCGATGGCTTGGAAACATGAAATGCACCGGCAGCGATAAAGAGAATATAATCCGTCTTGACGGGTCCATATTTAGTCATTACGGTTGAACCTTCCACAATGGGCAGAATGTCACGTTGCACTCCTTCTCTCGAAACGTCGGGACCGCTTCCGCCATGCTGTTTGCTTGCAATCTTATCGATTTCATCAAGAAAGATGATTCCGGACTCTTCCGCTCTCCGCACCGCCTCTTGGTGAACTTCATCCATATCAATTAACTTCTGTGCCTCTTCTTGAACTAAATATGCCCTTGCCTCTTTAATCGGCAATTTTCTCTTTTTGGTTTTGCGCGGCAAAAAGTTGCCGAAGAATTCTTGCATGTTTAAGCCCATCTGTTCTACCCCTTGGCCGGAAATGAGCTCAAACATGGATGGCGAACTATCTTCCACTTCAATCTCTACGATATGATCCTCCAGTTCGCCAGCAGCCAACTGATAGGAGATCAGCCTCCGTTTTTGTTGAATCTCTTGCTGGTCTTGCTCGTTTTCATCTTGGGACTTTTGATTCTGACCGCCGAAAAACATTTCCAGAGGGTTTTTCACATTCTTCTGTTTTTTGGCCGAAGGAACCAAGAGTTCAACAAGGCGCTCATTGGCCATTTGGTTGGCTTTGTCTTTTACTTTTTCCATTTTCTCACTTTTTACCATACGTATCGAAGTTTCGACCAGATCTCGGATCATCGATTCAACATCGCGACCCACATAACCCACTTCGGTAAACTTCGTCGCCTCTACTTTGATAAAAGGAGCGCCGACTAATTTGGCCAAGCGTCTCGCAATCTCTGTCTTTCCTACACCTGTCGGGCCAATCATCAAGATATTTTTCGGAATGATCTCTTCACGCAATTCTTGCGAGAGAAGACTTCGACGATAGCGGTTACGCAGCGCAACTGCCACCGATTTCTTGGCTTGCTTCTGACCGACAATATATTTATCTAACTCTTCAACGATGCGCTTTGGTGTCAAATTCTCGATCTTCATGGGATCATCCCCCATCGTTTAGTTTATATTTCTTCTATAACCAAGCGGTTGTTGGTGAAAACACATATCTCTCCTGCAATGGTAAGTGCCGCTTCGGCAATCTCTTTAGCTGTCAAATGAGGTGCATATTGCTTGAGCGCTCTTCCCGCAGCAAGTGCATACATCCCACCTGAACCGATCGCCAGTATCCCATCATCCGGTTCAATCACTTCGCCATTCCCGGATATGAGCAATAACTCATCTTTATTCATCACGATCAACATAGCTTCAAGCCTGCGTAAAACTTTATCCATCCGCCACTCTTTGGCAAGCTCTACAGAAGCTCGCGAGAGGTTCCCGTGAAACTCCTCCAGCTTTGCTTCAAATTTTTCAAATAAGGTAAAAGCATCTGCGACGGAACCGGCAAATCCGGCAACTACCTGTCCGCGATAAAGGCGTCTTACTTTTTTTGCATTATGCTTCATCACCATTTGATTGCCAAAGGTAACTTGACCATCTCCGGACATAGCCGCCCTGCCGTTGTGCCGAATGGCAAAGATGGTTGTCGCATGAAACTGTTGTTCCATTGAAGAATCACTCCTCTATGCTCCATAAACCCAGCCTAACCCTTCCATTCATGAAGCATTTTTTTAAAAACCGCTTTCATAGAGTTAAGTTGCGGTCCATTAAAGCAATCTATCGTATAAAATCTCCTAAGGTAAAGTTCACTTATGCTCTTGGATGTGAGTTGTAGTAGGTTTCTCTCAACCGTTCCTTAGAAACATGTGTATAGATTTGCGTCGTTGATATGTTGACGTGACCCAGCAATTCCTGAACCGAACGCAGGTCTGCACCTCCATCCAACAGGTGAGTGGCAAAGCTGTGCCGGAAGGTGTGAGGGCTCGCTTTTAATGATATGGCAGCGGCGGTTACATACTTATCTACGATTCTTCTCACACTACGATCCGTAAGCGGTCCACCCCTGGCATTGAGAAACAGGAGATTATGCTCATCCTGATTCTTGGATAAAAGCTTGGGCCTTACTTCAAACAGATACTGTGTAAGGCTGGATATTGCTGACTTGCCGATCGGGACGTAACGCTCTTTTGCGCCTTTGCCAAAAACTAATGCAACCCCGACTGTCAGGTCAAGCGAATCGACGGCTAACCCAACCAGTTCGCTTACACGCATGCCGCTCGCATAAAGCAGTTCCAATATTGCGCGATCTCGTATTCCTAAAGGGGAATTAAGATCGGGCTGGTTCAATAGGGCAAGCATCTCCTCTTGATAGAGAACTTTAGGCAATGCCTTGGGCAATTTTGGAGTAGTAACCGCTTTAACCGGATTGCTCTCTACCATCTTCTCCCGAAGCAGATAACGATAAAAAGAACGGAGTCCGGATAATTTACGAGCAATGGTTTTACGGGAATACTCCTGCCGCATAAGATAGGTTAGATATTCACGAATATGGAGATAATTTACCTTTTGGACAGAGACTGGTCGTTCCCTATCATGAAAGAACTGAAAAAAATCAACAATATCTCTCTCATAGGATCGGAGCGTATGATCGGAGACCCGCTTTTCAATCCTAAGATAGGTAAAGAACTGGTCCTTTACGTGTAGAAGAGCGCTATCCATTGTAAGCTTCACCCCATTTGAGCTAACCTATATTAACATATTACAATGACCATTCGCAAGAAAATTGTACGCGTTTTAGATAAAATTCTGAATGTTTTCCAAGGCTCTTTTAGCCAGTGCCTCATTGCGCATATTTTTGTTGCGGATTTTGGTTTCCAAAGGAGGCAACAGGCCAAAGTTGGCATTCATGGGTTGAAAATGCTTGGGATCAGCGGTTGTAATATAATGTGCCATACTGCCAATGACGGTCTCCTTAGGAAAAACCAATAGTTCCTCTCCCTTGGCTAATCTTGCGGCATTTAGCCCTGCAACAAGTCCTGCAGCGGCCGATTCAACATACCCTTCTACACCTGTCATCTGCCCCGCGAAAAAGAGGGTCTCTCTCTTCTTGCTTTGATAGGTAGGTTTCAGGAGCCTCGGCGAGTTGATAAAAGTGTTGCGATGCATCACTCCGTATCGGACAATCTCGGCATTCTCCAAACCTGGAATCATTTGAATGATCCGCTTCTGCTCTCCCCATTTGAGATGGGTCTGAAAACCGACAATATTATAGAGAGAGCCTGCGCTGTTATCCTGGCGCAACTGCACAACAGCATATGGCTGCTTTCCTGTGCACGGGTCAATTAATCCCACGGGTTTCATCGGGCCAAATAACAGGGTTTGTTTACCCCTTTTAGCCATTACTTCAAACGGCATACACCCTTCAAAGTAGATCTCTTTCTCAAAATCTTTAGGAACAACGACCTCTGCATCGATAACCGCATCGTAAAATTGGTTAAACTCTTCTTCAGACATTGGACAGTTAATATATGCGGCTTCACCTTTATCATACCGTGAAGCGATGAAAGCTTTCTCCAGATTGATTGACTCTTTCTCTACGATAGGAGCTGCAGCATCATAAAAATAGAGATACTCTTCGCCTGTAAACTTTTTTAGCTCCTCAGATAAAGAATCCGAGGTTAAGGGACCGGTTGCGATTACTGTAATTCCTTCCGGGATCTCTTTCACTTCTTCCGCAATAACCCGGATCAATGGATGGTTCTTCACTCTTTCCGTTACCTTGCCGCTAAATTCATGTCGATCCACGGCGAGAGCACCGCCTGCCGGTACCGAACAGTCATCGGCAGCAGCTATGATCACTGAGTTCAAGTAGCGCATCTCTTCTTTAAGAACACCCACTGCGTTGGTAAGCGAGTTTGATCGTAAAGAATTGCTGCATACCAATTCGGCAAATTGTCCCGTATGATGCGCAGGAGTCATCTTTTTGGGTCTCATCTCAAATAAATTGACAGATACGCCAGAATTAGCGATCTGCCATGCTGCTTCACTTCCTGCAAGTCCTGCTCCTATTACATTTACGATTGGTTGATTCATTTTGTTTCACTCCAATTGACTGCCTTCAATAAATTCACATTTTGTACACATTATGTTCGTATTTTTCTTAATTTTCTTTTCAACTAACATGCCCCCGCAGCTAGGGCAGGGTCTTTCAATCGGCTTCTCCCAAATGACAAAGTCGCATTCCGGAAAACGATTGCAGCCATAGAAGGTTCTTTTGCGGTTTTTACTTTTACGCTCTACCAATTTTCCTTCCTTACAGCTAGGACAGGATATTTCCAATTCTTTAACGATTGGCTTCGCGTTGCGGCACTCTGGAAAACCGGAGCAGGCAAGAAACTTGCCGAAGCGTCCCATTTTATAGACCATCGTGCGGCCGCACTTTTCACATATTTCATCAGATGGTTCATCGGCGATCTCAACCTTCTCCATCTCTTTTTCCGCAACCGCCAGTCGTTTTTCAAAGCCGACATAAAACTCGGTAAGCACTTCTCTCCAATCTTTGATCCCCTCTTCTATGCGATCCAGATCATTCTCCATTTCAGCCGTGAAGGCAGTATTTAAAATCTCGGGGAAAAACTCTTCCATCAAGTGGATGACGACCTCTCCCAGTTCGGTTGGCACAAAGCGCTTGTCTTCCAAAGTGACATAACCGCGTTTTTGGATCGTCTCAAGCGTGGGAGCATAGGTACTGGGGCGGCCAATCCCCAATTCTTCAAGTGTTTTTACTAGTCTCGCCTCTGAGTATCGCGGCGGCGGCTGAGTAAAATGCTGCTTTTCTTCGACCCGGTTAAGCGCCACTTCTTCACCCTCATGAAGAGGAGGAAGCAGGCTTTCTTCCTCCTTTTGACCATCATCATTTCCTTCTATATATATTTTCATAAACCCTGGGAATTTGATGGTCGATCCATTGGCACGGAAGATTACTCCGTTGATCGTTAAGTCAACGCTAACCGTATCCAGTACGGCAGCGGCCATCTGGCTGGCCAGGAAACGCTCCCAAATCAGTTTATATAACCGGTATTGATCTTTCGACAAAAAGGGTTTTAAGTTTTCCGGCTCCCGCAATATCGATGTTGGCCGAATAGCTTCATGCGCGTCCTGCGCCCCTTCCTTATTTCCGTGCGTGCGCGCCTCATCCGGATAGTAAGCCGGGCCAAACTGATTGAGAATGTATGCTTTCGCTTCCTCTGCTGCAGCAGGCGATATCCGCGTTGAATCGGTACGCATATAGGTAATTAAACCAATATTCCCTTCTTTGCCAATCTCAATGCCTTCGTAGAGTTGTTGTGCAATCCTCATGGTTTTGGCAGCCCGAAAATTTAATTTTCTAGCCGCTTCTTGTTGTAAGGAACTTGTGATAAACGGAGGAGCAGGGTTACGTTTTCGCTCTCTTTTAATAACCTTTTGCACGAGAAATTTTCCATCTTTAATGCGATGTAAAAGCTGCTCAACTTCCTCTTTGGTACGCAGCTCAACTCGTTCCTCGCCGTAGCCGTAAAAGCGGGCCTCAAACTGATCTTTTCCATCGCCCAGATAGGCTGTAACACTCCAATATTCTTCGGGCTGAAAAGCTTTGATCTCCTTCTCCCTGTCAATAATCAATTTGACGGTGACCGATTGAACCCGACCGGCGCTTAAGCCCTTCTTCACCTTTTTCCATAACAGAGGACTGATCTGGTACCCAACTAAACGATCTAACAGCCTTCTGGCCTGCTGCGCATTTACCAAATGCATATTTATCTTTCTCGGTTCTTTAAAAGAATCTGTAATCGCTGTTTTAGTAATCTCGTTAAAAACAACGCGCACCGGTTGTTTGAGATCCAACTTCAAATACTGCGCAAGATGCCAGGCAATCGCTTCCCCTTCACGATCAGGGTCGGCCGCTAAAAAGACTTTCTTTGCCTTTTTCGAGGCATCGCGCAATTCTTTTAGTACGTCACCCTTGCCGCGAATGGTAATATACTTCGGTTCGAAATTATTCTCTATATCAATCCCAATTTGACTTTTTGGCAGATCTCTTACATGCCCCATTGAGGCTAAAACTTTATATCTCTTGCCTAGATATTTCCCGATTGTTTTTGCTTTTGCGGGAGATTCCACAATTACAAGGAAATCAGCCAAGCTTTTCCCCCCTGTTCGCTTTAGAGATGTCTTATATTTATAAATAAATATAGTGCTCCAAATACAAGAAAATACGCTTAATTTAATCTAAAACAATGTCTGAACTCCCTCACTATTATAGGGATAAAATGAGTGATGCGCAAATTGTATTTAAAGTTTCACTGAATTCTATCCGAATTTTATGATTTTTTATAGTGAAGCTTCTCTTCACATCTCTTCCGAAATGCGCCCAATTCTTTCTTCATATCGCTCCCTCATTCTTACCAATATTCATATTATTTAGAAATTTTCATTTCTTCACATAGAAATAGCCAGGAAGTTTAATAATTTTATTTTTTATCTCTAGGGAATGCAAATATTGAGCCTTTTGCAAAATGACATTTTTACCGCAAGGTAAAAAAGGTTTTAACAACAAATACCATAATTGGTTACAAAGTTTTTTATGTCTTTTGTGTTAAGGGTATAATTTCCCCCTCCCCATCCTA
>Ga0310838_1000285_pt1 | contig 52216 bp, 39 predicted proteins | sample SM_ome_6_FD_202241 | JGI IMG/M metagenome (GOLD analysis project Ga0310838, IMG submission 202241) | Sorghum-adapted microbial communities enriched on stacked mutant (SM) sorghum from Joint BioEnergy Institute, Emeryville, California... ...
CGTTCCTTCCGCTGCTCCGACGCTCGGAACACCCCGCAGTGATCAACGTCAGCAGCGGTATGGGCTCGCAGGGGCTGACGCACGACCCCGAGCGCGTCGAATCGCAGTTCGCCAGCCCGCTGTACGGATCGTCGAAGGCAGCGCTGACGATGATGACGACACAGCTGGCCAAGGCGCTGCCGGACATCCGGGTCAACGCCGTCGACCCCGGATACACGGCGACCGACCTCAACGGCTTCAGCGGCACCCAGACCGTCACCGAGGGCACCGACGCGATCGTCGCGCTGGCGACCGAGGGCCCGGACGGCGGCACAGGTCGCTTCGTCGACCGCTTCGGCACCGTCCCCTGGTGAGACTCCAGCGCCGTGCCCTGGTGAGAAGGACGTCCACGCGTCGGCTGTGAGCACTCCCCGTCCTCGTCCCGGAGGGGCTGCCCGTGGACGGTCCGGCGGCGACGGCGGGACCCTCCCAGGGTCCCGCCCGAGCTGCTGCCTGGGCACTGGGTCACTCTGTCAGTCGTCGACTCCGGATGATCTTGACGCAGCGTGATCGGATAAGGTCCGGCTGTCGCCCACGACGACCCATCGCCCCCTTTGCAGCGTGCCGCACGGAGGTAGCAGGCAAATGGCCACCGACACGCCGGTTCCCCCTGGTGTCGATCCCACCAAGCCCAACGTCGGACGCATGTATGACCTGGTGCTCGGTGGCACCAACTACTTCGAAGCCGATGTGAAGGCGGTCGAGGCCATTCGCCAGTTCGTCCCCGAGACAGAGGACATCGTGTGGGCGAACCGAGGCTTCCTCCAGAGGGCCACCAAGTGGCTCGCGGAGCACGGAATCCGACAGTTCATCGACGTCGGCGCGGGCCTTCCGACGCGGAACAACACGCACGAGGCGGCCCAGGCGGTGGCACCAGACGCTCGCGTCGTCTACGTCGACATCGATCCCATGATCGTCGCGCACGGCCGCGACCTGCTCAAGGACACCCCGCACACGGTCTTCATCCAAGGTGACCTGCGGGCCCCGGACGGTATCCTCAGCCATCCGGAGGTCCGCGAGCTCATCGACTTCGACGAACCAGTCGCCATCGTGCTCGCCGCGGTCCTGCATTTCGTCTCCGACGACGACGACCCGTGGGGACTCGTCGACCGCTACATGGCTCCGCTGGTGTCCGGGAGCTACCTGGCCCTCTCCCATGCCACCTACGACCGCATCCACCCCGAGGTCATCGAGCGTTTCCGCCGGGTGTACGACAACGCCAACGAGCAGGCGCACTTCCGGTCGAAGCCCGACGTGGAGCGCTTCTTCGACGGCCTCGAGATCGTGCCACCGTACGACGGCGCTCCACCCGTGGTGACGTTCTCCGGGCTGTGGGGCGCTGAAGAGCCCGCCGACGCCGACAGCGACGGCTCTCGCTGGATCTACTGCGCGGTCGCCCGGAAGCCCTAGTTCTCGCCGACGGACCGTCCGCTGAAGTGCGAGTGGGGCGCTCAGAACCGACGCGCCGAAGGCTAGCCGAGCATGCTGGTCGAACTTCGAGACGAGCACAACCGGGTCCTCATCCATCAGCTGCGAACCCACGCCGAGCAATGGCTCGCGGCGAAAGGGCTGGACCAGTACCGCGGCCCACGGTCGCACCTCGTCCATCCGGACATTGACCGGCTCTTCGACAAGGGCGCCTTCGTCGGCTGGGTCATCGACGGCGACGTCAAGGCGGTTCTCGCCATCGATGAGCACGATCCCGACTTCTGGACGCGCGAGGAGATGGCCGAGCCCGGCGTCACGTACATCACTCGCTTCATGGCGCGGGAGCACGGCCACGGCTACGGCGCCAGCCTGCTGCGCGCCCTCGCCGAACGCGAGGCCAGCCGCGGGCAGCGCTACATCCGACTGGACTGCTGGCGCACCAACACACGCCTCCACGAGTACTACCGGACGCAGGGGTTTCGGCATGTCCGGACCGAGATCGTGGAAGGCCGCATGAGTGGCGCGCTCTTCGAGAAGGCGTTGAGTATCGACAGCTCGCCCACTGGGCGGGGCGCGGACGCGAGGCCGTGAGCAAATGGCGTAGGCCGCTTGGCACGGTGCGCGATCGAACGTGCCAAGCGGCCCACCGAATTGCGGCGGTGTACGCCGTCAGGACCGGCACCACACGGTCCGCAGAACCCGCTCGACCTCGCGTGCGGGATCGGCGACCGAGCCGGTGCTCCGCCAGGCGACGAACCCGTCCGGCCGGATCAGGACGGCCCCGTCCGTCCCGATGCCGTAGCGCTCGGGGCCGTCCTCCCCCGCGATCTCGCCTCCGAACCGGTACGCGTCGAGCGGAATGCCGAGTTCCTTGGCGGCGGACGTCGCGCCGTTGACCCAGTCGGACCCGCCAGGGCCGGCGAGCAGCACGGCGTTCTTGCCGTACAGGTCGATCGTCGACTGGGCGCCAGCCACCCCACCGTCGATCGGAACGTGGGGCGCTCGAGTCCCGGGTTCGCCGCGCAGCTTCGCGGGCGTCACCGGGTCGCCCTCCACCGGATCCAGGATCGCCGCCGACTGGTAGCGGTAGCCCATGGAGACCGCCGCGTGGTCCAGCAGCGGGGTCTCGGCACCGGGCCCCATCCGATCGCCGAAGCGCGCGAGCGCTTGCGTCATCGTCAGGAGCCCGACCGGTCGGCGCTCGTCGTGGTAGGTGTCGAGGAGGGAAGGCCCGGCCTCGCCTCGCACCACGGCTGCCAGCTTCCAGGCGAGGTTGTGCGCGTCCTGGATCCCGGCGTTCCCACCGAAGCCACCGGTCGGCGGGACCAGGTGGGCGGCGTCACCGACGAGGAACACCCGTCCCGACCGGTACTGCCTCGCCACCTGCGCGCCGATGCTGAAGCCGAAGATCTTGTGCTGTGTCCCCGGAATCTGCGGGCGGACGGTGACCTGGAGGTCGGGTAGTCCAGCCGCCGCGCGGACCAGCTCTGTGACTCGCTCGTCGGTGTACTCCTCGAGCTTCTCGTGCTCGGGCGAGTAGCCGGTGCCGAACACCCAGCGGGTGCCCTCCTCGTTGTGCGCGAGCATGATCGTGAAGGGCTGGGGCCGCTGCAGATAGGCGACGGTGACCTTGCGGCCGCGAGTCGCGGGTCGGAGGTCGGCGTCGACGATCGCGGTGATCGTGTGGAACAGCGGACCAGGCCCGTCGAGCGAGATGCCGAGGTGCTGCCGGATCGGGCTCGCCCAGCCATCGCAGGCGATGAGGTAGTCCGCCCGCACTGTCGTGGTCTCGCCGGTACGGCGGTCACGGATGTGCGCGGTGACGCCCTCGTCGTCCTGATCGAACGACACGAGCTCGGTCGAGAACCGCACGTCCGCCCCGAGCTCGACCGCACGACTCCGCAGGATGAGCTCCAGCTTGTCCTGGTCGATGGGGCCGAACCCGCAGGGGCTGACCGCGCCGGCGTCCTCCGGCACGTCGTCGTCTTCCTCGTCCTCGACGGCGTCGTAGTGCTCGTCGGCCATCGTCTCGGCCCGCACAGGCCGCCAGGCGAACTCCGCCCCCGCGAAGCTCGAGTCCTTGATCGCCTGCTCGATGCCCACCTGCCGGAAGATCTCGACCGTCCGCGGGGTGATCCCACGCAGCCGCGGGTGCATGAGCAGGTCGGGGTGGCGTTCGACGAGCAGGGTCGGTACGCCGTGCCAGGCGAGGAACACGGCGCTCGACAGCCCGGTCAGCGAGCCACCGACGACGAGCACGGACGTGCGGGTGGGCTGCGTCTGGACGTTCACTGTCTGCTCCCTCTCTTCCCTCCGTAGGTCTGCGGTGACGAGGAGCACCGGTTCGGTCCCGCACGCTCGAGGACCACCGGGCACCCTTCGAGCGCCACAGCCGACATCGACACCAGCAGTATCAACCATCCGGATGAGATAGTCAACCGTACGGATGAAAGAGTCATCCAGATGGATGAATTGCGCTAGGATCGAGGACATGGAACGTCGGCAAGCCGCTGAGGCGACGCCTGCCAGCTCCGCTCGATCGCGGCGAGCGCCCGGACCGGACGAGCGCCGCCGCGACCCGGAACGGACCCGCGAGCGCATCCTGGACGCCGCACTCACGGAGTTCGCGGCGAGGGGCTACGCGGGGGCGCGGGTGAACGAGATCGCCGAGCGAGCGGGAGTCAACAAGCAGCTGATCTCCTACTACTTCGGCGGGAAGGAGGGGCTCTACCGGGCCATCGCGTCGAGTTGGCGACGGCAGGAGACCGAGGCGTCGACCGAGCAGCAGAGGATGACCCTCGCGGAGCTCGTCACCAGCTACCTACCCCGCTCCGCACACCAGCGCAGTCTCGTCCGGCTCCTGTTCTGGGACGGCCTGATGCCCGCCGGCGGAGACCCAGGAGGTGAGGAGCGCGGCTCCCGCATGCGGGAGGCGGTGGCCGATCTGGAGAGGCGCCAGCGCGACGGCGAGCTGGCCGACGACATCGACCCCGGATGCTTTCTCCTGGCGTTCATGGCGGCCGCCAGCGCGCCCGCCGCCCTCCCACATCTCACCCGGAGCATCACCGGCCTCGAGCCAGACTCCCCGGAGTTCCTCGAGCGGTACGCCGAGCAGCTCGGTCGCATGGTCCGTCACCTCGCGAAGGACTGACACCGCTGGCGTCAACCTGAAGGTGACCGGCGGGCGACCACCTGACGTGGGATCGTGGCCGCGGCGCGGGCCCGGTCTCGTCACCTCGGGAGGTCCTCCGTGATCTCCGCGATCGCGACCTCGAGCGTCTGTCCCGCCTCAGCGAGCCACTGGTGGCGGCCCTCCTGGACGACGACGCGGCCGCCGACGACGACATCGGTCACGTCGGCGGCCGTGGCCGCGAAGACCACGGTCTCCGGCGTGGGCCCACACCCCGCGGTCCGGACCGAATCGAGGCGAATCGTCACGAGGTCGGCGAGGGCACCCGGCGCGATCCGCCCGGCCTGCGGCCACCCCAGGGCGCGGTGTCCGTTCACCGTCGCCGCCGTCAGCAGCTCGGCCGCGTCGAAGCTCCCGCGCACAAGCGTCTGGAGGCGGGTGTGGAGCTCGACGGCGCGAGCCTCCTCGAACAGGTCCACGACCGCATGGCTGTCCGAGCCGAGGGTGAGCCTCACCCCTGTGTCCGCCAACCGGCGCGCCGGCGCGATGCCGTCGGCGAGATCGCGCTCGGTGGTGGGGCACACGCACACGCCGGTCCTCGTCTCACCGAGCACCCTCACGTCGTCGTCGTCGAGGTGGACGGCGTGGATCGCCGTCGTCTCCTCGCCCAACGCTCCCGCGTCGGCCAGAACTCGTACGGGCGTCCGACCCAGCAGCTCGACGCAGGCGGCCACCTCCGCCGGTTGCTCCGCCACGTGCACGTGCAGCGGCGCGCCACGAGCCCGAGCCCACGCCACCACGTCCGGAATCTCGGTGAGCGGTACGGCCCGAACAGAGTGCAGCGCGGCACCGATGCGAGTCGTGGCGTCGGAGGACAGCCGGTCGACCCGTTCCGCCCACCGTGCCGCCGTTTCGTCGCTGAACCGAAGCTGGACCCCTGCCACGGGCCGGCCGAGACCGCCAGCGAGGTAGCACGTGTCGAGCAGGGTGATCCGGATCCCCACCTCGTGCGCGGCCGCGATGAGGGCGTTGCCCATCGCGTTCGGGTCCGCGTACGGCGTCCCGTCGCGGGTGTGGTGGACGTAGTGGAACTCCCCCACACACGTCACGCCGGCGAGCACCATCTCGGTGAACACCGCACGAGCCAGCCGCTGGTAGGAGTCCGGGGCGAGACGGCTGGCCAGCGCGTACATACGCTCCCGCCAGGTCCAGAACGAGCCACGACCGCGCTGGGCGTGTCCCCGCAACGCGCGATGGAAGGCGTGTGAGTGGACGTTCGCCAGCCCTGGGATGGTGAGTCCACGCAGCCGCCGGGCTGTCCCCGGTGGCCGCGGTACTCCCGGGGTGACCGCGCTGATCGTGTCGCCGGCGACGTCCACGAGCACGCCCGGAACCACCTCACCGGACGGCAGCCAGGCGTACTCACACCACCAGGAGGCCACGGTCGCATCCTGCCCGGCCGGCGACGCCGCGAACGCGAGCCAGAGCCCGCCGCGCAGGCGCGGCCCGCGAGCACCGAGCATGCGCGACCGTCGCGACGCTCACTCGTCGGCCGTCGTGAAGTACTGCTCCGGGTCGCTGGGTCCCGGCGTCGGCCACTGCCAGCCGTCGATCATGGTCGGCACGTTGTGGAAGTCGTTCCGGACGATGCCGTAGCCGGGCGCGGGGAGGACGGTGCCGATGGTGTAGAACTCCTCCTTCGCGATCTGCAGGATCTGGCGAAGGTAGTCGGCCTGCTCGGCGTCGTCCGTGGTGGCCAGCAGCCGGTCGTACAGCTGGAGCTGCCGCAGCATGGGCTCAGGCGGACGCTCCCCCTGTCGGCCACCGCTCGCGTACCAGTCGCGCCACAGCACCGCGTAAAGGTTGTAGCCGGCGACGCAGAAGTAGCGGGGCTCCAGGGTGATGGACGCGGTGAAGCCGGTGTCCCCGATCCAGATGAGCGCGTCGTGGTCGTTGGACTTGATCCGCTCGCTCCACAGCCCATAGTCCTCCGGCTGGATCCGGACCTCGACACCGACCGCCTTCCAGTAGGTGCGGACCAGCTCCAGGAGCGCCGGGAACTCCGGCACCTGCCCCGTGGGATAGTCGATCGTGAAGCTGATCGGCCTCCCGTCCGGTCCGAGCCTCCTGCCCTCACCATCTCGTTCGGGGAACACTCGGTCCAGGTGCTGGTTGGCGCGGTCGACGTCGTACTCGGTGTACTGCTTGGCCATCTCCTCGTCGTACAGCTGGTCCTCCGGACGAGGCGCCACCTGCCAGGGCTCACCCTGCCGCTGGAAGGCGACGTCGATGATCTCCTGCCGGTTGATCGCGTACGACAGCCCGATGCGGAAGTCCCTGGCGTTGAAGATCTGCCGCTTGACCGGGTCCTTGTGGGTGAGGTTGAACATCAGGATGGCTTCGTTCATGTCGTCGCGCGGAGCCTCGAAGAAGTCGTAGCCGCCCTTCTCGCGCCCTCGCGCCAGGACCGGCTTGTTGCGCAGGGTGTTGATGTGCCGGATGTGCATGTCGTACGCGCCGGAGCTCGCCCGGAGCAGCATGACCTCGGGGTCGTTGACCATGTGGAAGACGACCCGGTCGAGGTAGGGAAGCTGGCGTCCCTCGGGGTCGACCTTCCAGTAGTACGGGTTGCGCTCCGCGATCACGCGCTGGGCGTTCCGCTCGACGACCCGCCACGCGCAGATGGTCGGCAGCTCGGGGTTCTCCCACAGCGTCGCCTTCGACCCGAACAGCTCCACCCAGTCCTCGGCGCCCTCCTCGCGGACCAGGCTGTCGATGTCGTCGTTGTAGTCCTTGTGGAACCGCCTGAGGTAGTGCGCCGGGTGGCTGACCAGCGCCAGGCCACGCGAGGTCGCCTGGTCCTGCACGAAGATGCTGTAGGGCCGCTCGAAGACGAACCTGACCGTGTAGTCGTCGACCTTCTCCGCGGTCGGGTTGTTGTCCTGCAGCGGGTACAGCTCGGTGTTGTTGAGGACGTCGTTCTGGGCGAAGACGATGTCGTCGGCGGTGAAAGGCTCACCGTCGGACCACTTCATGCCCTCGCGCAAGGTGAAGGTGAACTCGGTGCCGTCCTCGTTGGCGGTGAACTCCTTCGCCACCCCCGGGATGATCTCGCTCGTGCCGGCGAGCCCTTTCCATTCGCGGGGCCAGCGCACCAAGCCCTCGTAGCAGATCGTCCGCTGGATCCAGTAGTTGTCGCTGGCGCCCAGCATGGGGGTGTCCCATGCTCCGCCGTACTGGCCGATGCGCTCGACCGGCTCGACGACGGGCGGCTCCACTGGCAGGCGCTCCTCGACAGGCGGCAGCTTGCCGGCCGCGACGAGCGAGGCCAGCATGGGCGCTTCCTTGCCGTTGGCTCGTCGACGCCCGTCGTCGCCGTTCGACTTCTTCGATGGCTCGGTGCTCAGCAGATCGCACGCCGTGGCTGCGGTCACGGCTCCGGCCAGCGCACCGGCCCGGAGCATCGCGCGTCTGGTGAAGCCGACGCCTGCTCGTTTGGTGGCCACGTCGTCGCTCCATCGGTGTCCGGTGACGTCAAGCCGGGAATGACGTCGGGGTACGGGCTGGTGGTGCGGCCTTTGCGCTGAGTGTGAAGAGCTGCGGCGGTCACGTCAACAGCCCGAGCTGTCCTCATGGCGACGACCTCTCGGCGCTCGGTCCCCTCAGCGACGACGTGGCGGTGACGACGGACCGAGCGAGGTCAGCGATAGGACGCGGTCAACGCGCCGGTGGCGAAGGGGCCCGACCGGGTCGCCGAGACGATCACCGTCGCCACCTGGCTCGCGAACGACTGCCACCAGGTCGGGTCCAGCGGCGCCGGCAGTGTGGGCGACGGCCTCTCCTCCTCGCCTCCGCTCCGTGCGCTCGCCGTGCGGTCATGGAGCGCGGGCGAGGGGGTGGCAAGGATTCGTTGACGGATGTCCGCCACCTCGGCGGGCGTGAGCCGCACCCGCCGCGCCCACACGTCCAGCAACCTGTCGAGGTCAGAACGTCCCGTCATCATCCACTCTCCCCCACCTCGGGCTCGACGAGTTGGAGACGCTCCGCGAGCGCGCGGCGCGCCTTCGCCAGCTTGTAGCGGACCGTTCCGGCGGGTTGCCCCAACGCCGCGCCGATCTCAGCGCTGGTCAGCTCACCGACGACCCGCATGGCGAGCACCACCCTCAAGTCTTCCGGAAGAGCACGCACCGCCTCACCCAGCTCCTCGAGCAGCTCATCGCGCTGGACCCGGGTCTCGGGGTTCTCCGCGGCCGCGGACTCCGCCTGAGCCGTGACGTCCAACGCTCGGATCGTGGCGTCTCGGGTGGCGCGCGACCGGTGGGTGTCGGTCGCGAGGTTGCGGGCCACCGTGAAGATCCAGGCTTGTCGCCGTTCCGATGGCAGTGCCGCCACCTCGTCGAGCCGCCGCCACACCCGCAGGAACGTCTCCTGCACGAGGTCGCGCGCCAGCTCCCGATCTCCGACCCGACCCAGCAGGTAGGCGTGGACGGCCCGGTGGTTCGCCTCGAAGATCTCGGTGAACAGCTGTTCCGGGGTGGCCACGTCAGTCCGCGTCGTCGCCTGCGGTGCCCTCGCCTTCCGCGTCCTGTTCTTCCTCGTCCTCTCCGGTCGCGCGCAGGGCGCCGTAACGCTCGGTCGTGAGCAGCTGCAGGACGGGCAGGAGCTCTCGCGGGGCGGTGAGCTCACCGACCAGGGTGACCTCGCTGACCTTGGCACGGAGCAGCTCGGCCGGCACGTCGTCGTCGATGCGCAACGAGCCCACCACCGCGATCGCGATCGGCTCCTCCACCAGCTCGAAGAAGCCACGGCTGAGCACGTCCTTGCCCAGGAAGAACCTCGGCTGTCCGGTGTACCAGGCGACCTGGCCGCTGCCAGACAGCACGCTCGCCAGGACCGCTTCACTGGCGCGTGGCAGAACGAGCTGCCCGGTGTAGAAGATGCGCTGGTATCCCACGCTTTCCACCGGGCTGGTGACGATGACCTGGCCGGCGAGGAGCAGCACGTCGTCGGGCGATCCTCCCGTGTTGGCCAAGCTCTCCCCGGAGATCCGCACCTGGCCGGTCAGCTGACGGAACTCCTGTCCCTCGGCATGGCGGTAGTAGTTGACCTCGCCCGTCACCCGGGTCAGGCCGGCCCCGAGCGCCGACTCGCTGCCCTTGGGGGCGAGGACCGTCCCGGTGACGACGATCTCCCGGAAGGTCACCTTGGTGACCGGGCTGGTGATCACCAGGCTTCCGGTGACGAAGAGAACGACGTCCTCGTTGGCGGGGTCGGCGAGCGCGTCACCGCCCAGCAGCACCGTGCCGGTGTGGACACGCACCCGCGCGCCGGTCGGGACGGGGACGACCGCGCCGACGTTCCGCATCCTGACGCCGGTAAGCGCGGGGCTGAGGCTGTCCGGTACCACGACCGCGGCCACGTTCCGGATCTCCTCGATACCGGCCAGGTCCTCTGCTGAGGTGATGTGCGAGAGGTCGAGGAGGGGCAGGTTCTCGATCCGTCGGCCCTGGACGCTCGTCATGGCTCATCCCTTCGCTGTCACGCCCGGCCTCCCCGCCGGGCACGTGTCGTACACCCGAGAAGACGGACGAACGGCCGGACTGTTGGGCTGTGTGACGTCCTTCACATCACCCGGGCGCGACCTGAGCCCGACAGGCACTGAACGCATGTTTAGCATGATGAACATGCGTTCAACGAGTGTGGCGGAGGACCTCACCGCCAAGGCGCGGATTCGGGACGCCGCCGTTCGCCGCTATGCGGCCGACGGCATGGACGCGCCGCTGCGCGCCATCGCCGCCGACGCGGGAGTGAGCCCGGGCCTGATCGTCCACCACTTCGGCTCCCGCGCCGGGCTGCGGCAGGCCTGCGACGAGTACGTCCTGGAGCAGATCCGACGCACCAAGTCGTCGGTCATCGGCGCCCAGCACCCGCCAGGCGCCCTGCTGAGCCAGATGGCCGAGGCGGAGGAGTACGCGCCCTTGGTCGGCTACGTGCTGCGCTGCCTGCAAGCCGGCGGCAAGCTCGCCAGCGACTTCGTCGAGCAGATGGTCGCCGACGCCATCGTCTACATCGAGGACGGCGTTCGCTCCGGCGTGATCCGGCCGAGTCGTGACCCCGAGGGCCGCGCCCGGGTGCTGGTGGAGATGGCCGTGGGAGCGCTGCTCCTCCAGCTACCCGCCCGCCAGGAGCACCTCGACCTCGACGAGCTGCCCGCCTGGTTCCGCTCCTACACCGAGCGGATCCTGCTTCCCCTGCTCGAGCTGTTCACCGAGCCGCTGTTCACCGACAGGTCGTTCCTCGACGCCTACCTCGCGGCCCGCCAGCGATCGGCCACGTGATGCCGGGCCGCGACACGATTCCGACGACGGACGGAGCGCCCCATGACAAGTCTCGCGATTGAGACGCACGACCTCACCAAGTCCTACGGCAGCACTCGTGCCTTGGATGGCCTCTCGCTGCGTGTCGAGACCGGCCAGGTCGCGGGCTTCCTCGGCCCCAACGGGGCCGGCAAGTCCACGACGATCCGCATCCTCCTCGGCATGCTGCGCGCCGACTCCGGCACGGCCCGCGTCCTCGGCCTCGATCCGTGGTCGGACGCCGTCACCATCCACCGGCGCATCGCCTACGTGGCCGGTGACACGAGCCTGTGGCCGAACCTCACCGGCGGCGAGGTGATCGACCTGCTGATCCGGACTCGCGGCGGAAAGCCGCGCTCCCGCCGCCGCGCCGAGCTGTTGGAACGCTTCGAGCTCGATCCCACCAAGCGAGTCCGCACCTACTCCAAGGGCAACCGCCAGAAGGTCGCTCTCGTCGCGGCGCTGGCCTCCGACGCCGAGCTGTTCCTCCTCGACGAGCCGACCTCCGGTCTGGACCCGCTCATGGAGGCCGTCTTCACCGAGGAGGTCCGCGCCCTGCGCAACCAGGGCCGCACGGTGCTGCTCTCCAGCCACATCCTCGCCGAGGTGGAGAAGCTCTGCGACACCGTCACGATCATCCGAGCCGGCAAGGACGTGGAGAGCGGCACGCTCAGCCAGCTCCGACACCTCACCCGGTCCACCGTCACCGCCTCGCTGCGGAACCCGGCCGTCGTGAGCGGCGCACCCGGCGTTCACGACCTCACCGTCGAGAACGGTCACGTGCGCTTCGACGTCGACAACACAGAGATCGCGTCCGTCTTGCGGCTGCTCGCCGACGCTGGGGTGGAGAACCTCACCGTCGCGCCGCCCTCGCTGGAAGAGCTCTTCCTCCGTCACTACGGCGACCAGGTGCGCGAGGAGGTGACCACGAGATGACCGCCAGCACGATGGCCCCGGCCGAACGCGGAGCCCGTAGCCGCCCCGGCACCGCCGAGCCGTGGGCGGGCACCCTCGCCTTGCTTCGCCTCTACCTGCGTCTGGACCGCGTTCGCATTCCGGTGTGGACGGCCGCGGTCGGCCTCCTCGTCGCCGGCTCGGTCGCCTCGATGGAGGAGATCTACTCCACTCCGGAGTCACTCCAGGCTCGGGCGGCGCTCATGGCCAACCCGTCGGCGGTCATGATGACCGGCCCAGCGTTCGGTCTGGACAACTACACCTTCGGCGCGATGGTCGCCAACGAGCTGTCGCTCTACCTCCTTCTGGCGGCGGCGATCATGAGCATCCTGCTCGTCGTCCGGCACACGCGCGCTGACGAGGAAGCCGGGCGGCTGGAGATCCTGCGGGCGCTTCCCGTCGGCCGCTTCGCACCCGCGACGGCCGCCGCGCTCACCGTCACGCTCGCCAACCTGCTCGTCGGCGCCGCCCTCGTCGTCGCGCTGGTCGGCACCGGGATGGAGGCGGCCAGCTCGCTCGCGATGGGTGTCGGCACCGCCTTGACCGGCCTGGTGTTCGGCGCCGTCGCGGTGGTGACGGCCCAGCTCACCGAGCACAGCCGGGCCGCCACGGGCATGGCCCTCGCGACGTTGGGCACCGCGTTCCTCGTGCGCGCGGTCGGTGACGTCATCGACAACCAGGGGTCGTGGTTGTCGTGGTTCTCCCCGCTCGCCTGGGCCCAGCAGACGCGGATGTACGTCGACCTGCGGTGGTGGCCGCTCGCGCTGTCGGCGATGACGGTCGTCGTGCTGCTCGCTGTCGCGGTGGCGCTGTCCCAACGTCGTGACCTCGGCGCCGGACTCCGCAAGGGCAGGCCTGGCCCGGCGGAGGCGACACGAACCCTGCTCTCGCCGGTGGGATTGGCGCGTCGACTGCTCCGTGGGGCGTTCCTCGGCTGGGCACTCGGCACCTTCGCGTTCGCGCTCGCCTGCGGCTCCATGGCCACCTCGCTTGAGGACGCCGTCGTGGAGATCCCCGAGCTCGGCGAATGGATCGCTGTGGACCTCGACGACCTCACGTCGAGCTTCGCCGCCTCGATGCTGTCGTTCGTCGCGGTCGCCCTCCTCGCGTTCGCCGTCTCGGCCGTCCTGCGACTACGCACGGAGGAGGAGGCGGGCCGGGTCGAGGCGGTGCTCGTCACCGGCAGCTCGCGCCTGGGTTTCCTGGGCGGCTGGCTCGGCTGCGTGGCCGTCCAGACGCTCCTCATGGCGGTGCTCACCGGGCTCGGCCTGGGTCTGGGCATGTGGGCGGTGACAGGGGACGTTGCGTGGGCCGGGCGCCTCGCCACCGGCGCGCTGGCGTACCTGCCGGCGACCTACCTGGTCGCCGCGGTCGCCGTCGCCCTCTACGGCAGCGCGCCGCGCTGGGCCACCGTGACCTGGCTGCCGGTCATCTGGGTGGCCTTCACGCTCTTCCTCGGCACGTTGCTGGACCTGCCCTCGTGGGCGATGGACCTGTCGCCGTTCACGCACACGCCGTTGGTCCCGAGCGCTGACGTCGAGGCCGCTCCGCTCCTCGCCATGGCCGGTCTCGCGCTCCTCCTCACCGTGGTCGGCTTCGTGACCTACCGGCGACGCGACATCGTCCCTGGCTGAGTGAGGCCTCAGCGCCGGCGTGATGGAGACGCCACCAGGTCGTGGACGGCCTCGGGAGCGCGAGGCGTTGTCGAGGCCGTCCACATCGTGGGCGTTCAACGGCCACGGACACCGGGGAGCGCCGTGCCGTAGCGGTCGCCGACAGGCGCGGGCAGCGCGTCCAGCTCCGCGAGCGCGTCAGGCGGCAGCTCCAGGTCGCCCGCCGCGGCGTTCTCCTCGAGGTAGCGCAGCCGCTTCGTACCGGGGATCGGCACCACGTAGTCGCCTTGCGCGATGACCCACGCCAGCGCCACCTGGGCAGGCGTGGCGCCGACGCGCTCGGCCACGCGGCGCACAGCATCGACGATGGCCCGGTTGGCGTCGAACGCCTCCTTCTGGAACCTCGGCAGGTGGCGCCGGAAGTCACCCTCCGGAAGCTGGTCGGGTGAGGTGATCGAGCCAGTGAGGAAGCCCCGACCGAGCGGCGAGAAGGGCAGGAAGGCGATGCCCTGCTCCTCACAGTAGGGCACGACCTCGGCGAGGGCGTCCCGCGTCCACAAGGAGAGCTCCGACTGCACGCTCGCCACCGGGTGGATCGCCTGCGCCCGCCGGATGTCCTCGACGCTCACCTCCGACAGACCGATCGCGCGGACCTTGCCCGCTTCCACGAGCTCGGCCATGGCGCCCCAGCTCTCCTCCAGCGGCACCGCCGGGTCGATGCGGTGCAGCTGGTACAGGTCCACGTGGTCGACGCCGAGCCGCGCGAGGCTGCCGTCGATCGCGCCCTTGATGTACTCCGGTCGCCCGTTGCGGTGGACGGCCCGGCTGCCGTCAGCCAACAGCCCGACCTTCGTCGCGAGAACGACCTCGTCACGGCGACCGGCGAGGGCCCGGCCGACGAGCTGTTCGTTCGAGTACGGCCCGTAGACGTCGGCCGTGTCGATGAGCGTGACGCCAAGGTCGATGGCCCGGCGAATGACCTCGACGGAGGTGGCGTCGTCACGGCCGCCCTCGTCGTAGGCCCACGACATGCCCATGCAACCGAGCCCGATCCGGCCGACCTCCGGTCCGCCCGCCCCGAGTGTGGTAGTGCGCATACCTGTCATTCTTGCCCGTGACTCAGCCGTCACGCAGACGTCATGCTCCCCGCTGTCGTTCGTGATGGTCGCGAGACGTGGCGCCTCGGCCCCGGGTGTCCCACACCGGCTCATGCCACGGGGTCGTCCACATGACCTCGTTCGACGCTTCACGGGTCGCGTCTCGGTCCTTACGTTCCGAAATATGAGGAAGATCAACTCGGGGACCTTCGTCTCCAAGTACTGGGGATATCTGTTGCTCCTCGTCGTTCTCGGCGGGTGGTTCCGTTGGGGCTTCGACCCAGCGCTGCTCGCCGGACTTTCGGTCCTCTCAGGTCTGTGGATCTTCTTCCAGGCACCCGGATGGTGCGGCGCGAAGACACGCGGGGACGACTACTGTCGCAACAACGCGCGCGGGCTGCTCATGGGCTGTCATCTTCGACAGCACAAGTGGCAGAAGCTGATGATGCTGGCCCCTGCGAGCTGGAGGAGGTTGGGCCGGCTCCTCGTGAAGAATCCCATCACCCTCATCAACTGCGGCGCGGGCCTGGCCACGATCGGCTCTTTGATTGTGTCGGTGATCGATCTCATTCTCGACCACTGAATGGCGAGGAAGCGGACCACTCGGCCCTTTCGCCTCAGCCACCTTCGTCGAGCTGCGGAACCCGAAGAACGACCGACACCCACGCACCAGGACGTGCCACGAGCCACATCATGGACGCTGCTCAGCCCCGGCCGTGGGCGAGCTCCTGGGCCTTCAGCTTCAGCCCTTGCACGATGACGGGCCAGGCGTCGGGGTCGCCTTTGAGCATGGCCTCAATCGTCGACTTGATCTGGTCCCAGCTGGCATGCGGTGGGATCGGCGGGACGTTGGGGTTACACATGACGTCCAGCAGCGCGGGACGGTCCGCGCGCAGCGCGTTGTCCCACGCCGAGCCGAGAGCGTCGGGCGAGTCGACGCTGAAGGCCGCGAAGCCCAGGTCGTGAGCGAAGTCCGCGTACGACACGTCGGGCAGGCTCTGCGACTCCTCGAACTTCGGCGCGCCACCCATCGCCCGAAGCTCCCACGTCACCTGGTTGAGGTCGTTGTTGTGGAAGACGCAGACGACGAACCTGGGATCCGCCCACCGCCGGTAGTACTTCGCCACGGTGATGAGCTCGGCCATCCCGTTCATCTGCATCGCGCCGTCGCCCACCAGAGCGACCACGGGACGGTCGGGGTGCGCGAACTTCGCCCCGATCCCATACGGCACGCCCGCGCCCATGGTGGCGAGGGTCCCCGAGAGCGAGCCGCGCATCTGACCGCGCATCCGCAGGTCCCGGGCGTACCAGTCGGCGGCCGAGCCGGAGTCGGCGGCCACGATGGCGTTCTCCGGGATCCTCGACGACAGCTCCCACACGATGCGCATGGGGTTGACCGGGCGAGCGTCAAGCATGGCTTGCCTCTCGACGGTGGTCCACCACGCCGCGACGTTGCGCTCGACGGTCTCGCGCCAGGTACGGTCCTCCTTCCGACGCAGACGGGGAATCAGCTCGGTCAGCGTGGCCTTCGCGTCACCGAGCAGACTGACCTCGATCGGATATCGCATCCCGATCATGCTGGGGTCCAGGTCGATCTGGACCGCTCGCGCCTGGCCGAACTCGGGCAGGAACTGCGTGTAGGGGAAGCTCGATCCCACGATCAGCAGGGTGTCGCAGTCGCGCATGAGCTCGTAGCTCGGGCGCGTGCCGAGCAGACCGATGGCACCCGTCACGTACGGCAGGTCGTCGGAGAGAACGTCCTTGCCCAACAGGGCCTTGGCCACCCCCGCGCCGGTGAGGTCCGCCACACGGACGACTTCCTCAGCGGCGCCGCGGGCGCCCTGCCCGACCAGAATGGCGACCTTGCTGCCCGCGTTGAGCACGTCCGCCGCCCTGGCGAGGTCCTCCTCCGCGGGCACGATCACGGGCGGGTTCAGGCTGTCCGGCGGGCTGGAGGGCACATCCCGGAAGACGTGTCGGGGAGGTCGGTACGTCTCCTCCTGGAGGTCGGACGGGATGATCACCGCCGTCGGCGCGTGCCGCGCGTACGCGGTACGGATCGCGCGGTCGATCGCGTTCGGCAGCTGCTCGGCGACGTTCACCTCGACGAGGTACTCGCTGGCGACATCCTTGAAGAGCGCCTGGAGGTCGACCTCTTGCTGGTAGCTGCCGCCCATCGCGCTTCGGGCGGTCTGCCCGAGGATGGCGACAACGGGCACGTGGTCGAGCTTCGCGTCGTACAGACCGTTGAGGAGGTGGATCGCACCAGGGCCGCTGGTCGCCATGCAGACCCCGAGCTGGCCGCTGAACTTGGCGTAGCCGACCGCCTGGAGGGCCGACATCTCCTCGTGCCGGGACTGGATGAAGCGCGGCTGGTTGTCCGCTTTGCCGAACGCCACGACGATCCCATTGATCCCGTCGCCTGGGTAGGCGAACACGTACTCGACGCCCCACTCACGCAAGCGTCCCAACAGGTACTCGGCGACTGTCGGAGCCACGGCCATCCCCCTCCCACGCGGGTCGATCCACGCGGACGCGTGCTCGGCGTTCCCACGCGGGTACCCGTCGACCGGCCGCCGACACCCAGCCCGGTCGAGTCCGGGCGCGCCGTCGGCTCGGGCGAGGCCGCGCAAGGTCGGGTTGCCCAAGACGCCGGAAATGCGCTGGTGACGTCATGGGCTCGACCGTGACGTGAGCGGGGTCAGCTCAGCGCCGGAGGCGAAGGGCTGGCCCGCCTGCTCGGACAAGACGACGAAGCGCAGGTAGCGGCCCTCGGTCACGGGGAAGTCCACGCGCTTCTCGTCCCGCCCGCCGTCGAAGGCGCCGGCGGCGACGGCCTCGCCCCAGGTCTCTGGGTCGTTGCCGACGTAGATCTCGTAGTCCTTGACGGTGCCGTTCATCGTGCCGGTCTGGCGCGGCAGGTACGTCACCGCGTGGACGGCTCGTACCCGACCGAGGTCGAGCACCACCTCGTGCGGTGGGCCGGCGACCTCGTCGAACCAGCGGCTGTGCCAGATGGTGAGCGGGTCGCCGTCGATGAGGTTCGCGGCGGCGCCGTCCTCCCCCACCAGCTCCTCACTGGACACCGAGTGGATGGCGAGGCCCTCAACCGGCGCCTCGTCGTAGAGCACGGTCACGTGTCCCCGCTCCACGACCTGACCGTCCACCTCGAGGGCGACGGCGAACTCGTGTCGACCGGCGGACGCGGTCGTGGGCCGAACGGTCGCGGTGACCGTCTCCGCGCCGTGGGGGTCCAGCTCGACGTCCTGGGCGGCGGGCTCGACCACCCACCCGTCCGGGGTCGTGACCGTGACGCGTACGGAGCTGGCGTCCGACCTGCGGTTCGTCAGGTCGATCCGCACTGTCGCCGGCTCACCCGCCGCCAGCTCGGTCGGCTCCGCGATCACCGAGTCGACACCCACCGCCGCGCGGACGTCGAGCGGCACGGGGACGTCCAGCGACACGGACCGCCCACTCCGGCGAAGCGCCAGGGTCGCCACCAGCTCGTGCACCGCGGTCGGCGTCGACCGTGCGGCGGTGACGAGGAAGCGGGTCCGCAGTACCTCGCCCGGGCCGAGGCGTGGCGCGCGCCCGCCCTCGACCGTCTCCACCGTCCAGCCGTCGTCACCCCGCAGGTGAACCTCGACGTCGGTGAACGGCCGAGTGCCGTCGTTGCGCACCGTCAGCTCGACTTCGGTGCGGTCACCGGCGACGATGGCCGCCGGCTCGACCGCGACGTCGACGTCGACGTCCTGGTACCGCTCCAGCTCGGCGACGACCATCGCGCGGGCGTCGAGCACGGCTCGGTACAGCTCCGGTGACGGGCGGGCGTTCGCGTCCACCAGCGCGAGCGCCCGGCGGTAGACGGCGTTGTCCTCGCCTGCGCGACGCGCCAGCTGTCGCAACAGCTCGTGGTCGACCACCCCGTCCCGGAACGTCTCCCACCGAATGCTCGACATGGGAGCGTCGTCGCCGGGATAGACGATGTACTCGTCGCCCTGTGCGTATCGGTAGGCCGGATCGGTGAAGGGGTCGGCGGGCCAGCTGTTGTACGACCAGCGGAGGTAGCCGTCGAGGTTCTTCTGCACCGGTATCCACGGCAGGAGCCGCGCGCCGATGGGCGGGGTGGCCGTGATCGTGTTGGGCGTCAGCGGGCTGCCGGTGGTGTAGAACGTCGTGCGGTAGCCAGCTTCGCGGCGCTCGTTCACCAGCTCCGGGGTCAGCTCCGGCAGCAGTCCGTGGGAGAAGCTGATGTCGGGGATGCTCAGGTCGACGTCCATGCTGTAGACGGCGATGTGGATCTTGTCGGCGAACGCGGGCGCCGACTCGGCCAGGAAGTCTCGAACGACCGCCATGGTCGAGGCCGGACGCTCGTCGAAGGCGAGCATCGTGTGCTCGAACCAGCCGCGTTCCCGCAAGTGTCGTTCGAAGTCGGCGAGGAACGCCGACCAGGCCTCACGCCAGCGCGCGTCGCCCAGCTGGACGACCTCGCGCACCTTCTCGCCCGTTCGCGTGTCGGTGTAGAAGAGGCGCTCCCGACCGCCGAACAGCAGCAGGGCATACACCCGGATGTCGGGCCCGATGCCGGCTCGCAGCGACGCCTCGACGTACCGGTCGAAGACGGTGTAGTCGAACTCCCACGAGGCGCCGTCGTAGCGCCACTCGACCAGGCTGTGGAACGGGTAGTACGTCTGCGCCCGCCAGGTGCCGTCCGGCCACTGGATCTCCCACGGGTCCTCGATGATGGCGGCGTTGATGACCTTCTGGCCTCGTGACGCCATGTCCGCGAGATAGACGTCGAGCAGCCGCCAATGCTCCTCGGAGTACAAGGGCACCTGGTGGGCGTAGGCGATCGCGTCCGGCTGCAGCCACAGGTTGAGGTAGAAGTCGTAGTCCTCGGGGTCAGGGAGGGTGACGTCGGCGACGTCCACCACCAGCTCGTGGACCAGCGGTCGCTGCCCTCTCGCCGACACGCGCACACCGGCGACGTACGTGCCCGCGGGCAGGCTGGCCGACGGCCTGATGGTCAACCAGACGGGCTGGTTCGATCCCTCGGGAACGTCGACCGGCCCGTCGCGCAGCGGGTCGGCGGTCACCTCGTCGGTTCCCTCGACCGGGATGTAGGCGGGATACCGCACGGTCACCGCACCGGGCGGAAGCGACCGCTGACCTGCTCGTGGTCGTGCTCGAACGATGTCGACTCGGAGGTCGCGCAGATCCGTGCGCGCGAGGACGCCAAGTTGTGCGGAGGTGGGTGCGTTCCGAACCGTCGCGATGCGCAACGTGGTCGGTGCTGGCTCGGGAGCGTCGCCGTCCGGCTCGCGCGGGACCCGCTCGAACGACGATGACGCGAACGAGCCGGTGGGCACCCACGTCGTGAAGCCTGCCGCCGTCGTGTCGGCATCCTGCGGCGAGGCCGTCGCCGGGATCCCGTGCAGGACCGTCGTCACCACGAGCACGGTCGTGGCCGCGAGGGAAGCGACACGCCCACGCCTCGTTCGTCGGGTGAGTCCCGGCCGTGTCGGGACGGTCCTTGGCATCGGCCCCTCCTCCGTGTTCGAGCCAACCCCACCACCGTGGTCATCATCGAGCCGCCTTGATCATCGGGGTCGTCCCGGCATGCGGTGAAGCGTCGCGGACCGGCCAGACCTCTTCCGGCCGGCCAGCTCGGTCAGGCTCGCCGAGAGCGTGAGATCTCTACGAGAAGCGGGCCACCCGCTCGAACCGGACGGACACCTCGAGCAAACCTCACGTTCAGCAAGGTCACGTTGACACCGCGGGAGGGAGGTTGTCAGCATCGGCGCGGGACTCCGGCCCCCTGGCTCGGTGGTCGTCGCTCCCGCGCTCCGCGTGACCTTCGGACATGCCCAGCCCCCACGCCCGAGGAGGAAGCCGCCTGGTGCGTGCCTGCCTCGCCGCCGCTCTCGTCGTCGCCGCGGTCGGTGTCAGCGCGCCGACCGATCTCGCGCACGCCGCCCCCAGGTCACCGCAACGCCCGTCAGCCGCAGCGTCCGGAGACGTCGGCGCTCTCGACCCCGCGTCGACGGGCTCGCGGCGAGCCGACAACCCTCCGGCGGCAGACGTGCCGCGCGTCCGGGTCAACCAGGTCGGCTACGTGCCCGACGGCCCGAAGAACGCCACGGTCGTGACCGAGCGGACCGAACCGCTCACCTGGACCCTCCGCGACAGCTCCGACCGTGAGGTGGCTCGCGGGAGATCCACGCCTCGCGGTGTCGACGAGGCGTCCGGGCAGCGCGTCCACACCATCGACTTCAGTGACGTTCGGCGTTCCGGATCCAGCTACACACTGACGGCGGACGGCGATCGCAGCTTCCCCTTCGACATCTCTGATCGCGTCTACGCCGACCTACGGTCCGACGCCCTGCGGTTCTTCTACGTCCAGCGCAGCGGTATCCCCATCGACGGCGCGCTGGCCGGCGCCGACTACGCCCGTCCAGCCGGACACCTCGGTGTTCCGCCGAACAAGGGTGATACCGACGTTCCCTGCGCTCCGGGCGTGTGCCGCTACCGTCTCGACGTCCGCGGCGGCTGGTACGACGCCGCCGACCACGGCAAGTACGTGGTGAACGGGGGTATCGCCACTCACCAGCTGCTGAGCCTGTGGGAGCGGGCACGCCGCGCCGGCGACCCGCACGCGGTGGGCGACAGCCGACTGCGCGTCCCCGAACGCGGCAACGGCGTCCCCGACGTCCTCGACGAGGCGCGGTGGGAGGTCGAGTTCCTGCTGCGCATGCAGGTCCCGCCCGGCAAGCCGCTGGCCGGCATGGCGCACCACAAGGTCCACGATCGGAACTGGACCGGCCTGCCGATGGCGCCCCACGAGGACCCGGAGCCGCGTGAGCTGCGCCCGCCCTCCACGGCCGCCACGTTGAACCTCGCGGCCGTCGCCGCCCAGGCGGCCCGGGTGTTCCGCCCGTACGACCCGTCCTTCGCCGACCGCAACCTGGCCGCCGCGCGGACGGCGTGGGCCGCCGCGAAACGACACCCCGACCGCTATGCCAGCGACGCCGACAGCCAAGGTGGCGGCGCCTACGGCGACCGGCACGTGGAGGACGAGTTCTATTGGGCGGCCGTCGAGCTCTATCTCACGACGGGCGAGGCCGCGTACCTGCGCGAGGTTCTCACCTCTCCCATGCACACCGCGCAGGTCTTCTCCGACGGTGGCTTCGGCTGGCAGAGCGTCGCGGCGTTGGGCCGGCTGCAGCTCGCGACGGTTCCCAGCGACCTGCCGAGGGACGAGCTCGAGCGGGTGCGGGACTCCCTCACCCACGCCGCCGACCGCTACGTCCAGACCGCACGCCGCCAGGCCTACGGACATCCGCTACCGGAGAACGCGGAGTTCTACGCCTGGGGGTCCAACAGCAACGTGCTCAACAACATCGTGGTGCTGGTCACGGCGTACGACCTGACCGGCCGGAAGACGTACCGTGACGCCGCGATCGAGGGCATCGACTACGTCCTCGGGCGCAACGCGCTCAACCTCTCCTACGTCACCGGGCACGGGGACCGCGCGGCCCGCAACCAGCACAGCCGGATGTACGCGCACCAGCTCGATCCCCGCCTGCCCCACCCGCCCGCCGGCTCACTCGCCGGAGGCGCCAACACCGGCTTGCAGGACCCGGTGGCCGAGCGCTCGCTGAAGGACTGCCGTCCGCAGCTGTGCTACCTCGACCACATCCAGTCGTTCTCGACCAACGAGGTGGCCATCAACTGGAACTCCGCGCTGTCGTGGGTGGCGTCCTTCCTCGCGGACGTCGCCCGCGAGGAAGGACGCACCTCAGCCTGAACACCCGCTAGCGCGCGGGGGTGTAGCGGAGCAGCCTGGGCCCGTCGCGGAACCACAGGTTGCCGTCGTCGTCCTGGTCGAGCCGGTAGGTCCCGGACGCGCGGACCACCGTCGCCCGCAAGGTCCGGGGATGGATGCGGAGCAGCTGGCCGGCCGACGAGGCGTAGACGAAACCGTCCGGGTTGACGAACAGCTCGTCCTGCCAGTGCGAGGACCCACCCGGGAGGTCACGCCGAGCCTTGACCTTCTTCTTCACCGGGTCGACGACGAACAGCGTGCCGCTGGCCAGACCCCACAGCATGCCGTCGGGTCCCACGGTGAGGGCGTCGATGGACGCCGCACCGGGAACCGGCGTGAACTCGCCGGTCTTCTCCCCCGTCGTCGTGTCGACGGTGAACAGCTTGGCCTCGGTGGCCTTGGGCTCGGTGCCACCGCCGCCGAAGATGGACGTGCCGCCCCACAGCGTCGTGCCGAGCAGCGTCAAGGACGTCACGCCCTGGTCGGGCACGATGTTCCGGCGCACGGTGTGGGTGCCGCTCGCGTGGTCGTACGCGGTAAGCGCGCCACCCCACTGGCCGTAGTCCGGGGTGCTGCCGACGTAGAGCGTCGTCGGTGTCGACACGATCGCCACCGGTCGGTTCTGGCCGTGGTCGTCCTGGAGCCGGAAGAGCTCACGTGGGTTGGTCCCGAGCTGGTACGGCTGGGACGGGTCGTAGACGAGGACGCCGCCGTAGGGGTACACGCCGGCGTAGAGCAGACCGTCGTGCCAGCCGAAGCCGTCGGCCTGACCGAGCCGACCGAGCGTGGTGACGGTGCCGGTGTCCGGCTCCAAGGTGGACAGGTTCCCGTTGATGAACAGGTTGGTGTAGACCTTGCCATCCGGGCCGGCGGTGAGGTTGCCGATGTCGATGGCCTGCGGCGGGAACGGCAGAGTGAACCGCTCGTACTCACCGGTCGCCGGGTCGTACCACAGCGCCTGGCCGGCGTAGTTGCCGATCGCGGCGTAGAGCACGCCGTCGATGAAGCCCCATCCGACACCCGGCCCTCCGGCGGGGATGGGGTTGCCGGAGGAGTCGAGGACGGGCTCCGGCGTGTCCGTCGTGAGGTCGTAGCGCCAGAGCTGGTTGCCGGTCGAGGTGAAGTACACGTACCTGCCGTCCGGGGACAGCGGCGAGGTGCCCCGGGAGGTGATCGTGAACTCGTCCGCGATCACCTCGCCGGTGTCCGGGTTGAGCACGAGCGCGTCGAGCCGGTTGCGCTTGACGAAGAGCCGGTCGCCGATGAGGTTGATGTCGTAGGGGTAGTTCGGGTCGCCGCGCAGCTCAGCGGGCCAGATGTCCCGCTTCTCGCCGGTGGCGAGGTCCAGTCGCACGAGGTGCCCACCGGTCCCGATGGCCGCCCACAGCACCTGCCGCTCGGGGTCGACCGCCGTGTCGATGGCGTACATCTCCCCCTCGACCATCGGGCCGTAGTCGTGGAACCCCTCTGACGGCGAGTAGGAGAACACGTGGGCGTCCGGGTAGGTGCCGCCGTAGACCCGACCGTCCGCGCCGGGCCTCAGACCGTAGATGTAGCTCTGCCCCTCGACGGCTTGCCCCAGGTCGGTGAGCGTGTCGGTCGCCGGGTCGTACTGGTAGAGGTGACCTTCGCTGTACGTGCCGCCGTAGACCCGCCCGTCGCTGGCCTGGGTGATGCCCCACCCTCCAGACGAGCCGGGCATCTGCACCGTGCGGATCAGCTCCCTGCCGATCGGGTCGACCACGGAGATGACGCCTGGGGTGCCCATCTGGATGCCGTAGACGACGGGCCGGCCGTCACCGTCGACGCCGAAGTACCCCTCGTGCAGCGTCAACGCCTCCGCCTGGACGCCGAAGTCGGTGACGGTTCCGAGCGGCGGCTCGTGCCGGTGCGCCTGCGCCGACGGGGGGACCGCCACGGTCCCGGCGCAGACCAGCGCGAGTGCCGCGACTCCTGGCAGCAGGGTTGATCGGAGTGCGGACACCGGGTCCTCCTTCGGTTCGGTCGAGGCGGAGCGCGACGGCACAGCGGCGACACCGCCCCCACTTCCGGTCATGGCCTAATCTAGGAGGTGGGGCGGCCATTGATCATCTCGCGAACCGCGTCCAATTCCGGACGGGCGCGTAAGTGTGTCACCGGCCTGGCCCGTCGCTGGTCCGGCGGGGACCCGAGTCGATCACCGGCACTACGCTGCCGGGTATGTCCTCGGTCAGCGCCACCTGGGAGCCCACGGCACCGGGCGTCCTCCGTCTCCCGTCTGGGCGCCTCGTCCGCGGCCGAGGAGTGCGTCCTCCACTCCTCTCCGGCCCCGCGCCGACGTTCGGCCTCTACCTGCTCGGCAAGGAACCGCCACCACTCCCGTGGGAGTACCGGTGGCTGCGCTGGCGCGACTTCTGGCTGCCGTCGGATCCGCGCGCCACCGCCGACGCTCTCCGTGAGGCCTGGACCCGGTCGGCCACCGAGCGTGTCGAGGTCGCCTGTGGCAGTGGGTACGGTCGCACCGGGACCGCGCTGGCGTGCCTCGCCGTGCTCGACGGCGTCCCCGCCGACCAGGCTGTCGACTATGTCCGCACCCACTACTCACCGCGTGCGGTGGAGACGCCCTGGCAACGCCGCTTCGTCCTGCGCTTCGCCTAGCACGCGGTTCCAGCAATCCTCACCTGTGCTGATCCGGGTTCTCCCAGTAGAACGCCTCCGGGTCGTACACGGCCGGGGTGGGATGTGTCCAGGCGTTGACCCATCCGCCAGCGGCCAGGTTCTCCCTGCGAGGGACGTTGCGGAGGTCCTCGTGGACCGCCATGACCTGCGGCGTGTTCGCCACACAGCCCATGAAGAACGGGCCCTCCTCGATGTGGATCTTGTAGATCTCCCACAGGAGCCGGATCTGCTCCATCCGGTCCGGCTCGATCCGCGCCCGGGCGTAGAGCTTCCACAGGCGATCGATGGGGGTTCCCTCCTCCGCCAGCAGCCACGGCGGTTGGCGCTTCCAGGGATCCTGCCCGGCCTGCTCCTCGAGCTTCTTCGGGTCAGCGGTCTGCAACATGAAGCCCTGCGCGTGAAGCGGCGCCCAGTGGGCGGGAGGCACCGGGATGACCGGAGCCGGGTAGATCAGCGGAGTGTCGCTGACCTCCCACGTGGTGTACGACATCAGCCTGCCGGCATCCCATTGCTCCCCGAACGTGGCCGGAGGAACCGGGTTCAGCTCGGTGGCCACACCGACAGCCTCCCAGTTCTTCTTGAGGATGTTGTTCTTCTGAAGGCTCGCCTCGTCGGCGTTCGCCGGGAAGTCGAGGGTGATCTTCAGCTTGGACCCGTCCGGCATCTCGCGCATGCCGTCCCCGTCCTTGTCCGTCAGCCCAAGCTCGTCGAGCATGGCCTTGGCCTTGTCAGGGTCGTATCGCGCGTAGGAATCCCGCCATCGCTGGTAGACCCGACGTCCCTCGTCATTGATCTGGTACTCGTGGGCTGTGGGATGCGTCGTTCCGGTGGTGATCTCGCCGGTGTTGTAGTAGACGACCTTCCGGACCTCCTCGCGGTTGTACGCGTAGGAGAGCGCCTGGCGGAACCGTGGCTCCCGGATCAGCTCGCGCAGCTTCTCGTCGGGATAGTCGTAGTTGAAGAAGAACAAGGTGCCGGTGCCGGACCCGGAGCCCCAGAGCAGCACCTCCAGGTGATGACGGTTCTGCGTCTGCTTGATGGTGGAGACGTCCGCCAGACCCAGGCCGATGAACGGGCCGGTGACGTAGTCGACCTCACCTTCGACCACCTGCAGCTTCCGCACCTCCGGATCGGCCGCCGCGTTGATCGTGATGGTGTCGATGTAGGGAAGTTGCGCGCCGTCCTGGCCCACGCACCAGTAGTAGGGGTTCCGTTCGAAGACCAGGCTGCGGCCCTCTTGGTAGGACGCGAGCCGCCACCCGGTCATGGTCGGGCAGTCCGGGTTGGTGGCGAAGTCGGCCTTGTTGTCGTGTTCCTCGTACCAGTGCTTGCTTGTGATCTTCTTGTTGTACTTGGGATGGAACTGCTGCAGGTAGTGCTTGGGCTGCATCCAGGTGGGACCGTTGCCGCGGTTGACCCATGCCGCCAGTCGCTCCGGCAGGACAGGGGCAGGCGCGTCGAAGGTGAGCACGAGGGTGTAGTCGTCGGGAGCCGAGAACGTCGCGATCGTGTCCTTGCCGGACCGCGCGTCATCTGGCGGGATCTCCGGGTGCTCCTCGTTGAGGACGAGATCCTCCCACCAGTACATGATGTCCGCGGTCGTCCATGGCTCACCGTCGGACCACCTCAGGCCTCGACGGAAGTGGAACGTCCACTCCGAGGTCTCCTCGTTGGACTCCCAGGCCTCGACGAGGCCGGGACCGATGTCCAGCCCGTCGTTGAGCCATCGCAGCAACGAATGGCCGTACATGTACTCCTTGTGGGCGCCAGAGGCCGTGTCCGGGGTGTTCAGCCGCAGGTTTCCGCCGTACTTCCCGGGCGTGAGCCAGCGGTGAGGCACCACGTACGGGTTCTCGGGCAGCCGCTCCTCGAGCGGTGGCAGGTCTCCTGCCTCCACCATCCTGGCGAGCATCGGCGCCTCGGAAAGCTGAGGAGGCACCGGCAGGGGCTTCGCGACAGAGCCCTTGCCCTCGCCAGCACGCCCGCGCTCCGGCTCTCCTCCCCCGCTCCCGCGTGGCTCAACGGCTGGCGAGGTGCACCCGGTCAGTGTCGTGCCTACGGCGAGGGCGGCCGAGATCTGGAGCAGCGCACGTCTGCTCAGGTCGCCGCGGTTCCCCATCCTGCTTCCTCTGTTCGCTCGACGCGGATCCACACCGGGCAGGACCACCGGGTCCGGGTCCTGCGAAGCATGGCTTTGGCTCACACCGAGTGAAGGCGCTGGACGAGGCGCACCGTGCGATCGGCCAGGCTCGTGATGCGGGAACCGTCGAATCCGAACAACGCGCTACGGACGGAGTCCTGCAGGGGCTCGACCCAGTGGCGCGGGGTCCCCGTCGCGCCGCACATCGCGCCGGCGACCGACCCGGCCGTCGCACCGTTGGAGTCGGTGTCCAGGCCACCGAGCACCGTCAGGGCGACAGTGCGAGTGAAGTCTCCCTCGCCCCAGAGAAGGCCCGCGGCGACGACCGCGGCGTTGTTGATCGTGTGCACCCACCCGTAGTGGCCATAGCGCCGCGCGATACCGGCGCGGGCGTCCTCCCAGTCGAGCCCACGGGCGTGCATGTCGAGCACCTCGCGCAGTGCCTCCGCCAGCCGTGACCGTGGCGGGACGACGGTGAGGGAGACCTCCAGCGCCTCCCGCGGGCAGGTGGCGGTGAACGCGGCGGCCACCAGGGCGGCCGCCCACATCTCGCCGTACACACCGTTCGCGACGTGTGAGACGGCGGCGTCGACGTAGGCGAGCCGTGCCGCCGAGGCCGGGTCACCTGGATGGACGTAGCCGAAGGCATCGCCACGGATCTGCGCGCCGATCCATTCCCGGTAGGGGTTCCGGTACACCGCGGTCGCCGGTGGGCGAAGTCCCATCGCGAGGTTGCGGTACGCCACTCGCTCGGCCGTGTAGGTCTGATGCATGGGCAGGAGCCGGAGCCAGGCGTCCGCGACGTCGCCTGAGGTCAGCTCGGCGCCGTACGTCTCGAGAAGGTGCAGCCCCAGGATCGTGTAGTCCACGTCGTCGTCGCGGGAGCTGCCGCGCACGCGGCCCCGCGTGGTGTCGACCCAGCACGGTCGCAAGACGTAGCCGTCCGGCATCGGATCGAGCCGGGGGAAGTAGTCGCTGAGCGGCCACGCGTCAGCCAGCTCGAGGTAGGACCGTAGGCGCTCAGGTGTCCAGTGGTCGCCATCCTCGACGGGCTTGCCCAGCATGTTTCCTACGATCCGCCCCTGCCACGCACCGAGGATCTTGTCATGAAGAAGCTCCTCGGAGCCCGACACCCGAGTGGGCTTCGGCAAGCTCAACGTCTGGACGAGCGCGTCCCAGTCCGTCGGCTCCTCATAGGGCCAGTCGATCCGGGCGGGAGCGGAGTCGAGCTCGTCGAGCAAGGCCACCATCTCGCCACTGGCGTCACCCGGCAGGGCTTCGAACCGGCGCTGGATATCGTCCACGTCGAAGCCGCTCTCCCGGCGCTGCCTGATCTCGCTCGCCACCAGGTCGGATGAGACGAAGGCGTCGTGAAGCATCGGTTTCCTCCGCTGAAAAAAGGACAGCTGTCAGCGAACGAGCCAGGCGGGCCACGTCGTCCGCTTCGCCATAGCGCTCCAATTCATGGGAGACCACGAATTCATGGACCACGAGCAACCCGTGCGTACCACCGGAGTCTAGGGTCGCGACGGCGTATCTCCCTTGCCACAAACGGCCATGTTCACCGTGCCCGCCTGTGCGAGTCCTCGTCGTCGCTGGTGCGCTCCTCGAGGGCGGCTGCCCGCACCGCTCCCGTCATTTCGCGATCGCTCTCGCTCCCTGGGCCTTCTTGGTCGGCCCGGCCGATGGCGTGGGCATGCGCAGGAAGGCCTTGACGCGGCGGCGCAACGGGCTCACTGGCCCGAGGAGACCCTCCGAAGTCATGGTCGGTGGACGCTCGGAGGCGACGAACCGTCAAGGTCACACCGGGTCGGTCAGGTGGCGCGACTGGCGGGCCCGGGTAGAGGCACGGTGTGGAGGACCGGCTGGCGACCTACCGCAAGAAGCGCGACCCGGAGCGGACGCCTGAGCCAATGCCCGGCGAGGGCGCACGTCCGAAGGGCAGGAACGACACCTTCGTCATCCAGGAGCACCACGCACGCCGGCTGCACTGGGACTTTCGGCTCGAACGCGACGGGGTGCTCGTCTCATGGGCCTTGCCCAAAGGCCTCCCGACGGACCCGAAGAAGAACCACCTCGCGATCCAGACCGAGGACCACCCCCTGGAGTACGCCGACTTCGAGGGCGAGATCCCGCCCGGTGAGTACGGCGCCGGCGTGGTGAAGATCTGGGACCGCGGCACCTACACCTGCGAGAAGTGGGACGACCGCGAGATCAAGATCGTCCTCCACGGCGATCGGGCACGCGGCCGCTACGTGCTGATCCACTTCCGCGACAACAACTGGCTGATCCACCGCGTGGACCCACGCAAGACCGAGCGCTGAGCGATGGCATCTCCCGGGCCCGCCCGGTCCCACCGCGGGACCGAGGGTTAGCAGATCAAGGCGCGCTTGCTCGCCGTTCCGTGGGCGGTTGGCCTGGGTCCGACCCAACGCGGGTCAGCGGGCTGGCTGGCCGGCTGGTAGCGGATGTCGCAGGAGAGCCGCAGCCGGTCGGAGGTGTTGTCGAGGCTGCCGTGCAACGTGTACATCGGGAAGGTCACCACGTCGCCCGCTCTGAACTCCGCCGTCAGCCAGCGCAGCCCGAGCCTCTTCCGCAACCGGACCGGGTCGGGGTCGACGACGCCGTTCCAGGACCAACGCCCGGAGCGGGCGAGCGCGGCGTCGGCCTCGTCGTTCTCGCAGTAGGCGTCGACGTCGCGGACGTGGTAGTCGCGGCGGAGGTCGTCCAGCCGGTGCGAGCCCTCGAGGACGATCAGCCCGCCCAGGCGGAAGTCGATGTCGCCGAGCGGCACCCACGCGGTCATCAGGGTGGGGGTGCCGCGGTTCATGAACACGCTGTCGCCGTGCGGGGCCGTTCCCGGGCCGGGCGGGATCGCCCGCAGCCAGGTGAAGTCGAAATGCCGGACGGGCTCGCCGAAGAAGCGCTGGTAGAACTCCACCAGCCGGCCGCCGTACAGCAGCGACTGCAGGCGTTCACTGGCCAGGGCCACCTCGTGCCGCACCTTCCCCGACGCCTCCGGCCCAGGCACACCCGCCATCGGGTCGGTCCCTGGTGCGACGGCCCCCTCCTCCTGCAGCCGGATCAGGATGTCGTGGCGCGCGGCGAGGACCTCCTCCCGATCGAGGAGTCCGGGAAGGTAGAGGTAGCCATCCTCCGCGACCCGGCGACGCAGCTCCTCCGCGTCGTCCACCACCTCGTCGGACCTGCGAAGCGTCCCCAGCGCCTCCTCCGAGGTGTCGAGGACATGACCCTGCGCCCGCAGCTCGGGCAGCGCTGTCGCGACCATCCCGCACTCCTCGTCATCCGTACCCGGCTCCCATGATCTCCGGAGCCGGCGGCTCGGACCAGGCTGCCGGGAACGCGTTTCCGGGACCGGCACGGTGGTAACCCCCGGGGCGTGGCCAGGATTCTGGTGGGCACGGCCTCCTGGACTGACCGGACGTTGATCGCATCCGGCTGGTATCCGCCGGATGCGGACACGCCGGAGAAGCGGCTGCGCTACTACGCCTCGAAGTTCCCGCTGGTGGAGGTGGACTCCACGTACTACGCGCCCCCCACAGAGCGGAACAGTGAGCTGTGGGCCGAGCGTACGCCGAAGGACTTCACCTTCGACGTCAAGGCGTTCTCCTTGCTCAGCCAGCACCCGACCCGCCCGACCGCGCTCTACAAGGACATCCGTCCGGAGACGGACAAGAAGACCATCTACCTGAAGGATCTCGACGAGAACGCCGTGGACGTGGTGTGGGAGCGCTTCCTGGGAGCGCTCGGCCCGCTGTACGACGCGGGCAAGCTCGGCGTGCTGCTGTTCCAGTTTCCGCCGTGGTTCTCCATCAGCAGGCGGAACAAGGAGTACATCCTGCAGGTCAAGCAGCGCTGCGGTCCCTACACCATTGCGGTTGAGTTCCGCAACTCCCGCTGGCTGTGCGAGAACAACCGCGAGGAGACGCTGGACTTCCTCTCGTCGTACGCCGTGCCGCTCGTGTGCGTCGACATGCCACAGGGCTACCGCTCGTCGGTCCCACCGGTGCTGGCCGTCACCGCCAATCCCTCCGTCGCGCGGCTCCACGGTCGCAGCGACAAGTGGGAGAGCAAGAACATCTACGAGCGTTTCGGCTACCTCTACTCGGAGAGCGAGCTGCGGGAGTTGGCCGGCAAGCTGTCCAAGCTCGCCGAGCAGGCCTCCGTCACCCACGTCGTCATGAACAACTGCTACCGCGACTACGCCCAGACCAACGCCATGCAGCTCGCGCACCTGCTCGGCGTCGCCAGGCCCGCCGCCCAGCGTCAAGGGTGACCTGCCGCTGGGCGCGGCCGCGGTTGACACTCCGGCCGCCAACCGGAGCACTCACCACCATCACGGGATCGGCGGTCACATGACGACCGCCGTGTTACCAGTGCTCCCAGTGGACGACCTGCTCGAACGGGCGCCGGTTGGGTCGTTCGATCGGCTTGAGCTCCCGGTCGGCGGGATAGCCGAGCGCGACGAGATAGGCGCAGAACCTTCCCTCGGGAAAGCCGAGGATGGAGCGGGCGAGGTCCTGGTCCTCGACCGAGGCGTGCCCGCTGCCGATGCCCAGGTCCGTCGCCGCGATCATCAGGCTCATGGTCGCCTGACCCAGGTCGAAGTGAAGCAGCGCCCGCTCGTGCTCGTCCCGTGGGACGGGAGCGATGAGCGCCACGGTCGCGGCCGACCGGGCGACGTGCCCCGCGCCACGCCAGACCCGAGCCAACGACGTCAACCGACTCCGATCGGTGACGACGACGAAGTCCCACGGCTGCCAGTTCCTCGCCGACGGCGACCGGCGCGCGGCCTCGAGCACCTGGTGCAGGTGCTCACGGGGGATGGTCCGGCTCGTGTACGCCCGCACGTTCCGCCTGGACCGGATGGCGTCCCACGTCTCCATGCGCCTGATGCTTCCCGACGGCCAGTCCCGCAAACGGCAAGATCGACCACGGGCCGCCCGGTCGCCGAGACTCGAACCAGGCTCCTGGCGCCGCCGCGCGAAGGTCACGTCAGGCTGAGACCCCCTGCACGGTCGTTGCCACCAGCCGTGCCAACGACAGGTAACCGTCTGCCGTCCAGGCGGCACGACCGACGAACAGGCCGTCCACGTGCTCCTGTGATGCCAGTTCCGCCGCGTTGTCCTGGTTGACACTTCCGCCATACAGCAACGGAACGGCCTCACCCGCCTCGCCGTAGCGGTCCACCAGAGCCGCCCGGATGATGCTGTGCATCTCCCTCACTTGCGATGCCGTGGCGGGGCGCCCACCGTCGCCGATGGCCCACACCGGCTCGTACGCCACCATCACCCGGGAGATGTCGTGTGCGGGGATGCCGGCCAGCGCGACCTTCACCTGTCGAACGACGTACTCCGACGCCGTCCCGAACTCTCGTTCCTCCCAGGGCTCACCGACGCACACAAGGGGACGCAGCCCTGCGCTCAGGACCGCCTTGGTCTTGAGGTTGACGGTCGTGTCCGTCTCGCCGAAAGCGGCTCGACGCTCGGAGTGCCCGATCTCGACGATCGTGGCGCCGGCCTCCGCGACCATCGACGTACTGACCTCGCCCGTATAGGCACCAGACGAAGCCCAGTGCGCGTTCTGCGCACCGACCCGCACCCGAGTGTGGGCGAGTCGCTGCGCCACGAGCGAGATCATCGTGAAAGGGGGGAGAACGAACAGCTCGACGTGGTTGGGAATGTCATCGACCGCGGCGGCCAGCTCGTCGGCATACTTCGCGGCCTCGGCGATGCTCTTGGTCATCTTCCAGCTGGTGCCCAGCCAGAAGGTCCGTTCAACGGGCGGCGACGCGGACATCGGGATGAGCCTCTCTCAGTGTTGCCAGCGCCTCTTCGTCGACACCGTCGTCCACGACAACCGTGTCGAACTCCTCTAGCACCGCTGTCTGGTACAGGGCGGTCTTACCAAGCTTGGTGTGGTCGACCAGAAGGATCTTGCGGTCCGCGGAACGCAGCATCTTCCGCTTGGTCGCCACCACCTGCCCTTCCTGGTGGAAGGTGGCGTTGCCGGACACCGCCGAGACCGACATGAACAACACGTCAGCTCGGATTCCCTCGATCATGCGCTCGCAGAACATCCCGCGGAACGCGTTGTACTGCGGCAGATACTCGCCTCCGAGCCCGATCAGGCGGATACCGCGGGCGTCGGCCACCAGCTGCATGATCGACACGAAGTTGGTGATGATGGTCAGCGGCCCGGCCTTGATCAGCCGCCGGGCGAGTGGCAGCATCGTGGACGACTCGTCCAACATCACCGCCTGGCCCCGCTCGACCAGCCCGGCGCCGAGCTTGGCGAGTGCCTCCTTCTCGTCCACCGCCATCCGGAGCCGGTACCGGAGGTCGCTCTCGAACAGCGTGGAGCGCTCCACCGTCGCACCGCCCCGGAACTTCCGTAGGACCTGGGCGGCCTCGAGCTCGTCGAGATCCCGGTGCACCGTCATGCGGCTGACGCGCAGGTACTTGATCAGTTCATCGACCCCGACAGATCCCTGCTGCAGCAGCAACTGGATGATGCGCTCCTGCCGCTTCTCCCGGGTGAGCCCCTGCGAAGTGGCCGAGCCATCTTCGGGCTCCCTGCTCATACGTCATCCCTCCAGGTCGACGACGCTGCTGCGACCGCTTCGCGGTACCGCGCGTAATCCTCTTCAAGCCGCCGGGACCGCTCGCTATCGGGCGTGTACGTCCGAGCGATGGTGACGGTGGCGGCGACCGCATCGTCGAGGTCCTGGTACAGGCCGCAACCGATCCCGGCGCAGATGGCAGCACCCAGCGCACCGGTTTCGTTCGCGGCGCCGACGCCCACCTCCAGGTTCAGCGCGTCGGCGAACATCTGGGCCCACACCTCGCTACGTGCGGCACCCCCTGCCAGGCGCGCCGAGCTGACCGTCGTTGCCGACCGCAGCGCATCGACGTGCCAGCGGTGGTTGAAGACCACGCCCTCGAACACCGCTCGCAACAGATGCGCCCGAGTGTGCCAGCCCCGGATGCCGAGGAAGGCAGCACTGGCCGCGGGCCCGAGAGGCGAACCGAACAGGAATGGCAGGTACAGCACACCAGACCGCTCCGAAAGGACGTCCCGCACTTCGGCGTTGACGGCCTCGAAGCAGCTCCGCCTGTCGCGCGCATCCCCGTCACGAAGCATCAGCTGGTCGACGAACCACTCCAGGTTGGTCGCCGACGCCGGGGACAGCGACATGTTCATCCAGCGTCCCGGCTCCACGAAGTTGCGACAGTTCCAGTCGCGACTGGGCAGCGGGCGGTCGGAGATCACCTGGTTGATGCTGTAGGTCCCGGCCACCATCGACAACTGCCCCGGCTTGACGCAGCCGGTGCCCAACGCGCAGGCATCCACGTCGTGCAGTCCCGAGACCACCGGCGTGCCAGCTGGCAACCCGGTCCGCGACGCCGCCTCGGCCGTTACCGTGCCCGCGACCTGCGTTGAGGTGACGACCGGCGCCACCAGCTGTGCGTAGTCGCCCAGACCGAAGACGTCGAATGCCTCGTCCGAGTAGCGCTGTGTCCGTACGTCCGTGAACGACACGCTGGCCTCGGTCGGGTCGGTGCTCGCCACGCCGGTCAACCGCAGCTTGATGTAGTCCTTGCACGACAGGGCTTTGGCGGTGCGAGCGAGACTGCTCGGCTCGTGTCGAGCCAGCCACGCGAGCAGCGCCGCGGGGGTGGCGACGAAGGGCACCTGACCGGTGACCTGCAAAGCCCGCTCCGCTACGCCGGTCTCCTCCCACTCCCGCAGGATCTGGTGAGCCCGGCTGTCAAGCGACAGGATTCCGGGACGAACCGGCCGGCCGTCCTCGCCCACCAGGTAGATGCCGTCTCCGTGCGCGGTCACCCCGACCGACATGACCTCAGCGCCTGGGACCGCTGCGAGCACGTCCCGCACCGTTTTCGCAGTCGCGTCCCACAACTCGTCCATGTCGCGCTCGACCCAGCGCGGCCGAGGCTTACGCTGCGGAACGCGGACGGCGGCCGATGCCAGCTCCGCACCTGACGGATCGAACAGGACCGCCTTGGTGACCGTGAGGCCGGAATCGATGCCTAGCAGTACCTTCATCGGACAATTGCGGTTCTCGGACTGAACTTCTTGACGTAGCCGAGGTAGGCGTCGAGCTCCTCGCTCGCCCTCGTCGACGACCAACCCAGGTGCCGTTCCGCGACCGCGGCCACCCGCTCGAGGGATGCCGTACCAAGGTCAGCCGAGACTCCGGTCATCAGGCGTCGAGCGACGAGGTCGGTCAGGGTGACGGCGAACTCGTGCCTGGCCGCGAACACGACCTCGGCCGCGATGGCATGCGTCGCCTCGTCGATGACCTCGCCCAACCTCGGGTCCTCGGCGACCAGTGCCTCGACGGCGGGAGATCGGACGCCGTAGATGCGCAACAGGCGCTCGGCGACCTCGTGCGGCAGGTGGGTGGACGCGAGGTACCGCTGACGGAACTGCCCGAAGTCCAGCGTGTTGCCACCTGGTAGGCGCAGCCGACGCGTCAGGCTGCGCCGCTTCGCGCCGATGCGCTTGAGGACGTGGTCGTTGACGTCCTCGGCCAGGCTGCGGAAGGTCGTCAGCTTGCCACCGACCACCGAGAGCAGGCCCTCGAGGGCGGGTTCGTGGTCGTGGACAGTGTGTCGGCGGGTGATGTCACTGGTGGGGCCGTCCGACTGGTACGGCAACGGCCGGACCCCCGTGTAGCTCCACAGGATGTGCTCCGCCGTGAGCCCGGCCTTGGGCAGCACCCGGTTGGTCTCCTTGAGGATGTAGGCGATCTCCTCCTCGTCGGCGGACGCCGTGTCGAGGTCACCGACGAAGCGCTCATCGGTGCTCCCGAGCAGGTAGCGGCCCAGCCACGGGATCACCATCATCGGCCGAGCGTCCGTGACCGCCTCGTAGTACATGGCGTCCCGCTGCGGCGCTCCCGGGAACGGATCGACGACGAGGTGCGTGCCCTTGGTGCCGCCGATCAGCCTGGGTTGCTCGCCGAGCCCCACGCTGGCCAGAACCTCGTCGACCCACGGACCGGCCGCGTTCACGGTGATACGGCCGCGAACCTCGTGACGTCGACCCGTCTCGGTGTCCACGACCTCCACACCGACGACTCTTCGACCCTCACACAGCAGCCGCTCGGCTCGGGCGTGGTTCAGCACGACGGCGCCCGCGGCACGCGCCGCGACCGCCGCCTCCACCGAGAGACGCTCGGCGTACTCCACCTGCGCGTCGAAGTAGGCGGCGCCGCCACGCAGGCCGTCCGGATCGATGCCGGGCACGGTGCGCAGGACCTCGTCACGGTCGAGGAGACGGTGGCGCGGCGTGCTCTTGTCCCAGGACAGGAGGTCGTACGCCACCATGCCCAGCCGCAGCACGAACGAGCTGTGCTGGTTCCGGTCATAGAACGGCAGCAGGAAACGGAGCGGGCGGACGAGGTGGGGCGCCGCTCGAAGCAGCCACTCCCGCTCGCGCAGGGACTCCCGCACCAAGGGGACGTCGTACTTTTCGAGGTACTTCAGCCCCCCGTGAATCATCCTGCTGTTCCACGCCGAGGTGGCCCAGCCGAAATCCTCCTTCTCCACGAGCACGACGCGGAGGCCTCGCAGGGCCGCGTCCCAGGCGATCCCCACACCGTTGCATCCTCCGCCGATGACGATCAGGTCGAACGGCGAGGCGAGCTCGCGCAGAGCCCGCTCGCGGTCAGCTGCCAGTGGTGTGACGGTCATGCGCGGACAACCTTCTTGCCGAAGCGACCCTGGAGACTGGCGACGTAGATGGCGGCCAGCAGGATGACGCCGAAGACGACCTGCCGAATCGCCGGGTCCACGCCGACCAGGTTCATCAGGTTGTCGATCGCCGCGATGAGCAGCACGGCACCAAGGACGCCGGTGACCCGGCCTTCACCGCCTTGCAGACTGGTGCCACCCAGGGTCGCGGCGGCGAAGACGAGCAGGATGTCGCCCTGGCCGAGGTCCGCGACGACCGAGTCGAGACGACCGACCTCCAACAAGCCGCCGATCGCGGCACAGACCCCGGCAAGCACGAAGGCGATCATCTTCACGCGGTCCACGTTGATGCCGGCGATGTACGCGGCCCGCTCGTTGTTGCCGATCGCGTAGATGCTCTTGCCGAACGCTGTCCGGTTCACCACCACGTGCCCGATCGCGTAGACGAGCAGGAGCACGAGCACGGCGACCGGGATGACCCCGACCCTCGCGCCGCCGAGGTAGGTCAGCTCGGCTGGCAGCCCATACACGCCTTCGGGGATGAGGTAGATGACGAGCCCTCGCATGATGAGCAGCGTGGCGAGGGTCACGAGGAACGGGTTCACCCCGAGCTTGACCGAGAAGGTCCCGTTGACTCCCCCGACCACGAGCCCGACGAGCAGCACGAAGGCGATCGCCACGACGACTGGCAGGTCGGGCATCCACGCCGTCACGAGCAGCACCGCCAGCGTCGGTGCCAGGGCGAGCATCGACTCCAGCGAGAGGTCGAGACCCCCGGTGATCATGACGAAGAACATACCCAGGGTCATCAACCCGAGGGGTGCCGCCGCCCACGCGATGTTGAGCAGGTTCTCCGTCTGGAGGAACCCCTCCACCGTGGTTCCGATCAGGAACACCACGGCGAGCAGCGGCCAGATCAGGTGCTGAGAGAACACGCGCAGTGCGACGTCACGGACACGGCGACGCGGCACCGCCGACTCGGGGACGGCGTCCTCGCGGATGACGGTGGTCATTTCACTCCCACTCCCTGTGCGCTTCGGTACACCTCGCCGACGGTGAAGTCGGGTTCGCCACGGCGAATCTCGCGCACGACACGTCCACGGTAGAAGACCAGGATCCGGTCACAGGTGTCGATCATCTCCTCCTCACTCTCGAGCGTCAGCAGCACCGCGCTCGTCGTGCCGAGCTCGTCGCGCACCGTACGCAGGATCTCGGGCTTGGAGGCGATGTCGACGCCACGGGTCGGCTCGTTGAGGAGGTAGACGCGCGGACGTGTCGCCGCCAGCCTGTTGATCATGACCTTCTGGCGGTTACCGCCGGAAAGTGTGTCCACGTCGGCGTCGAGGCTGGGTGTCTTGACCGGGAGCTTGCGCAGCCGCTCCCGCACGATGCGACGCCCTTCTTTCAGGTCGAGGAGGCCCCAGCGGTTCCGTAGCCGGGGATAGAGGGAGACGAGGATGTTCTCCTCGACCGAGCGCGAGTGAATGGTCGCGCTCTCCTCCCGCTTCTTCGGCAGGTACACGATGCCATGTCGCATCGCCTGGGAGGGCTTGCGCGGGCGTATCGGCCTCCCATCGAGCAGCACCTCGCCGCGGTCGGGTGGGTACAGGCCGCACAGGCTCATCAGGAACTCGTCCTTGCCCGAGCCGTCGAGACCGGCAAGGCCCACCACTTCCCCGTGGTGCAAGGTGAGCGTGACGTCCTGGAAGGCCAGGCCCGCCGTAAGCTGTCGAACCTCCAACACAGGCTGGCTGTCCGACGGCTTGGGCTCGGCACGCCCACTCGTGGCGAGGTGGTCGCCCACGGCCATGGCGTTGTCGCCGACGATCCAGTGCGCCAGCTGTTCCTTCGTCGTGGAGGCGACGTCGACGGTGGCGACAGGCGAGCCATCACGCATGACCGTGACCCGGTCACAGAACTCGATCACCTCGTCGATGTGATGCGTGATGAGCACGAAGCAGATGTCCGGGTCACGAGCGATGGTGTCGCGGAGGAACCGCAGGAGGAGGCGCTTGCGCTCGCGGGGCAACGAGGCCGTGATCTCATCGAGCAGGACGACGCGGGCCCCTTCGATGAAGACGGCCTTGCCGAACGCGAGGAGCTGCTGGTCCTCGATCGGCAGCTCACCGATCGGTTGGTGGGGCGTGACGTCGAGAGACAGCTCCTTCGCCACAGCGCGCACCTTCTCGCACATCGCACGGTGGTCGAGGAGGCCTCTGCGGCGCAGCGGCGCACCGAGGAAGAGGTTGTCGACCACACTGCGGAGCGGGGCGACCAGCGGCTCCTGGGGGACGAGCGCCACGCCCAGCTCATGAGCCTTCTGTGGTGTGTAGGTGGCGGCATCGACCTTCTGGTCGCGAATGGTGATCGAGCCGTCGGTCGGCCTCAGTGCCCCGGCGATCAGGCTGACCAGGACTGACTTCCCGGCGCCGTTCTTGCCGATGATGCCGTGCACCTCCCCTCGCCGCAGCTCCAGCGTGGCGTCGCGGACCGCGGTCACACCGGGGAATCTCTTCGTCACTCGCTCGAGACGGCAGGCCGGCCGGGCTGCCGATGCGACGACGTGCGATGACATGGGGACCTGACCTTCTTGTTGTCGACAGGTGGAGAAGCTCGTGGCCGCACCACACGGCGGCCACGAGCATCCGTCACTTACTCGCCACTGCCCAGTGCTTCGGGTCGTCCGGCGGCAGGTCACCAGGAACGCTGAAGGCCTGCGTCTGGTACCACGCGCCGTCGAAGTCCTTGGACTCGATCACCCTCAGTGGCTGCCAGGGCTGCTGCCCGTCCGAGCTCGACTTCTCAGCGCCTTTGGACGGCTCTGTCGTGCCGTTCTTCATCATGTCCCAGAGGAGCCGCATGGTGATGACTCCCTCTGCGATCGCGGGCTGCTCCGAGCAGTGTGTGAGCTCACCCTTGGCGATGGAGTCGAGCTCGGGCTGGGTGCAGTCGATGGTCGTCACCGGGATGTGCCGCCGGTCGCTGCTCGGGAAGAGAACACCGGCCGACTTGAAGGCGGGGATGGCGCCACCGACACCCATGGTTCCGTCGATGCTCGCCACGCCGAGGACCTTGTCCTTGCCGTAACGGGACATGATGTCATCCACCGCGGTGCGGGCCTTGCCTCCGTCACAGCCGGCCTCACGGGTCTCGATCTTCAGGCCGGGGTTAGCCCGGACGATCGGGTCGAGCACTTTGTGGTAGCCCTTGTGGCGCCCGATGTCGAAGCTCGCGGTGATGATGCACCGCAGCTCGATGATGACTCCACCCCGCTTCGCCCAGTCCGGACCGCGGTTCTTCTCCAGGGTGTCGACGATGGCTTGTCCAGCCAGCTCGCCGGCCCGCTCGTTGTCGAACGCGACGAAGGTCTGCGGCGCGTCGGGCACGTAGGCGTTGTGGGTGACGACAGGGATGTTCTTCTCACGCAGCTGCTTGACCAGGTTCGTCATCGCCTCACCCCGCCACGGGACGAGGCTCACGCCATCGACGCCCTTCGCCATCTGCGCCCGCAAGCCATTGACTTGGGCACTGACGTCGTTCTCGCCGATGACGGTGAAGTTGATCTTCACGCCTTCGGCCTTCTCGATGCGCTTGGCCTCCAGCTCCTCGCCGTACTGCACCCCGTTGAAGTAGATGTCGTCGGGGCTCCACCGAATGAGGGCGACGTTGTACGTCTTGTCATCGCCACCATTACCGCCTGTACCAGCGGAACTACCATTCGCACCCTGGCCGCTGCAGGCGGCGATCGCGAGCGCGCCAGCGCACATCACTGCCGCGATGCGCGCCCTCCGCGCTGAACGCCTGACCTTCAACGTCGTCAACACAGATCGGACTCCTTTCACCGGCTCTGCCGGGCCCAACTGCGCCCACGATCGCTGGTATCTATACCGCCGCTCGTGGTATGTTGTCGAACGTTAGACCCAGGCCACAGCCGCTGACAAGGGTTGTCCCGCTGCGACCTGGAGACTCGCACCCCCCGAGAAGCTGACGGCCCTCGCAGGACGGCGAGCCTATGCCGGGAGCGTCTGAACGTCTATGGTGGGAAATTGACTGAGTCGGTTGTTAAGAAGTTCCTGCTCCGTTCGGATGGTCGGTGCATCGACGTCGCGCTGGACCACGCCGCGTTCGGCGGCGCCGGCCTGTTCCACCGGCCCGTGCCTGAGCTCGCCGCGCTCGTGGCCGCTGCCGGCGCTGACGCGATCCAGCTGACGCCAGAGGACGTGGAGCGGTACCGCGCCCACCAGGGGGGACCGCACCAGCCACCCGTCGCGCTTCGCGCCGACGCCGCCAACCTCTACGACGAGACCGCCGAGACCTTGACGGTGAGCCGCCAGACGCTGACGGACCGTCACCTCGGCGCGGCGAGCTGCCTCGTCGCCAACCTGTTCCGCATCTCTGGAAGTGACCGCGGAAGTGACGTGGAGAGCGAGTGCCGACGTCAGCTGGACGAGATCGCTCGGCTCGCTCGGGCCTGGGACCTGCCGCTGATGATCGAGGCGCTCGTCCTCACTCCGGAGGCGGGCCGCTACGCGGGGTCCTTCGAGCCAGCCGACGTCATCGGGGTGACCAAGGCCGCGGTGTCAGCCGGCGCCGACATCCTGAAGGTGGATCCCACCCGCCGCCCGGAGGACTTCACCGGTGTGATCGAGGCCGCGGAAGGTCGACCGGTCCTCGTTCGCGGAGGCGAGCGGGTGGACGACCGAGTGCTGCTGGAACGCACGGCACGACTGATGGACGCGGGTGCGGCAGGAGTCGTCTACGGGCGCAACGTCTTCCAACACCCTCGCCCGGAGGCGATTCTTCGGGCCCTCGCGGCGATCGTGCACGACGGAGCCACGGTGACTGCCGCGCTCCAGATCGTGGCGAGCGGTCCCGAAGCATGATCCTGGTCGCCCACACCGACGGTGGGTGCGCTTGATCACACCAAGATCACCGAGGCCGCCCGGAGGGGTCGCCTCGTCACCCGGACCGTGGCGCCGCAGGGACTGCCAGCACTCACGGTTATGGCACTGCTGCGGTTGGTGGCGAGCTTGAACGATCGCACCCTGGCGCCTTGACCCCGAGCCTCCTCCCCAACCCCTGGACCTCGCCCAGCGCCGTCCGGGTCCGGTCGTGAATTCGGAGGTCGGACTGCGGCATGCCGAAGCGGTGAGGTATACCTAACCTAACTTCCGGTTGACCCACAGGATGAGGTTAGGCATGGGCAGGTCTGGGCGTACGACAGCAGCCGCAACGCTGGCACTCGTCACGTTGCTGGCGGCGGGGTGTAGCGGCAGTGCGGGGGGCAGCGAGACCAGCGACAGCCGCTCCGCCGACACCGAGCCGCTGACGCTGTACAACGCGCAGCACGAGGACCTGGTGCGGGCGATGGTGGACGGGTTCACCAAGGAGACCGGCATCGAGGTCGAGATCCGCTCCGGTGACGACTTCGAGCTCGCCCACCAGATCGTCCAGGAGGGTCCGGCATCGCCCGCCGACGTCTTCCTCACCGAGAACTCGCCAGCGATGGCCCTCGTCGACGCGGAGCAGGGTTTCGCCAAGGTCGACGAGGCGACCCTCGCCCAGGTCCCGAGCCAGTTCGTGCCCTCCACTGGCAACTGGGTCGGCTTCGCCGCGCGTGCGACCGTGCTCGTCTACAACACCGACCAGCTGAGCGAGGACGAGCTCCCGGCCTCGATCATGGACCTGGCCGAGCCGCGGTGGAAGGACAAGATCGGGATCGCCGCCGGCGGTGCCGACTTCCAGGCGATCGTGAGCGCGGTGCTCGCGCTCAAGGGAGAGGACGCCACCGCCGAGTGGCTGGCCGGCCTCAAGCGCAACGCCAAGATCTACCCGAAGAACTCCGCGGTCATGAAGGCGGTCGACTCCGGAGAGATCTCCGCCGGCGTGATCTACCACTACTACTGGTACAAGGACCAGGCGGAGGGCGGCGCCAACAGCTCCCACACCAAGTTGAAGTTCTTCGGCAACCAGGACCCCGGGGCATTCGTCAGCGTCTCCGGCGCCGGTGTGCTGAAGGTCAGCGACCAGCAGGAGGAAGCCCAGCGGCTGCTCCGGTACCTCACCGGGAAGGAGGGGCAGCGGATCCTGTCCGACAGCACCGCGCTGGAGTACTCCATCGCCAGCGACGTCCCAGCCAACGAGGCGCTCAAGCCTCTCGACGAGCTCGACCCGCCGGTCGTGGACGTCGCCAAGCTCAACGGCCCCAAGGTCGTCACGCTCATGCAAGAGGCAGGTCTGCTCTGAGACGAACCTCTCTCGCCCTCGTGACGTGCGCCGCGATCCTCGTGGCGCTCGTCGCGTTGATCCCGCTCGGCTTCGTCGTCGGCTACACGATCGAGGTGGGGTGGGCCGAGACGCAGCGGCTGGTCCTGCGCCCGCGGACGGCGGAGCTGCTGTGGAACACCACCCGGCTGCTCGTCGGATGCGTCGCGCTCTGCGCGGTCATCGGGACGGCGGCCGCCTGGCTGGTGGAGCGGTCCACCGTTCCGGCTCGCCGGTTCTGGAGCGTCGTCCTGGTCGCGCCGCTCGCCATCCCGGCGTTCGTCAACAGCTACGCCTGGGCGTCGTTGGCGCCCGGTGCCAGCGGCTTCGGCGGAGCGCTGCTCATCGTCACGCTGTCGTACTTCCCGCTGGTCTACCTGCCGGTCGCGGCGGCCCTCCGGGGCCTGGACCCCGCGCTGGAGGAGACCGCCCGGTCACTCGGGCTCGGTCCTTGGCAGACGTTCGTCCGGGTGGTGCTCCCCCAGCTGCGGCCGGCCCTCCTGGGCGGCATGCTGCTCGTCGGCCTCCACCTGCTCGCGGAGTTCGGAGCCCTGCAGATGCTGCGGTTTCCGACCTTCACGACCGCGATCTACGACCAGTACCGCTCTACCTTCAACGGACCGGCCGCGAACATGCTGGCCGTCGTGCTGGTCCTCGCCTGTCTGTTCCTGCTGCTGGTCGAGCTCCGGCTGCGTGGACGGGCGCATTACGCCCGGATCGGCGCGGGGGCGGCGCGCCCCGCGGAGCGGACCCGCCTAGGTCGCCTCACCGGACCCGCGCTGCTCGGTCTGGCGGCGCTGACGGGGCTGTCCGTCGCCGTCCCGGTCGGCAGCCTCGGCTACTGGTTGCTGGTCGGGGCGTCGGACGACTTCTCCATCGCCGCGTTGGCGTCGACCACGGCGACGTCTCTTGGCCTGGGCGCGGTCGCCGCGGTCGTCACGACGGCGTGCGCCCTGCCGGTCGCGTGGTTGTGCGTCCGGCACCGCGGACGGCTCGCCACCGTGCTGGAACGCAGCACCTACTTCGGCCACGCACTGCCCGGCATCGTCGTGGCGCTGGCGCTCGTCACGACCACGATCCGCCTCACCCCCGCGTTGTACCAGACGACGCCGATCCTGGTGGTGGCGTACGTGATCCTCTTCCTGCCGCGCGCCATGGTGAGCGTTCGCTCCGCGCTCGCCCAGGCGCCGGCGGTGCTCGACGACGTGGCTCATACGCTCGGGGTCAGCCGGATCGCCACTCTCGGCAGGGTCACCCTGCCACTGATCGCGCCCGGGCTGGGTGCGGGTGCCGCTCTCGTCTTCCTCGCGGTGGTGACCGAGCTGACGGCCACGCTGCTCCTCGCACCGATCGGGACCCAGACCCTGGCCACCCGGTTCTGGAGCTACACCAGCAGCATCGCCTACAGCGACGCCGCGCCCTACGCGGCCGTCATGGTGCTCATCTCGGCTCCCGCGACCTTCCTTCTCACGAGGGACACGAGAGGTTCCGCGCTATGACCGCACTGACGATCCGTGGCGTCACGAAGTCCTTCGCCGATACGCCGGTCCTCCGCGGCGTCGATCTCGACGTGCCCTCGGGGAGCCTGACCGCTGTCCTCGGCCCGTCCGGCTGCGGCAAGACCACCCTGCTCCGCCTGGTCGCCGGCTTCGCGGCGCCGGACGCCGGGACCATCGCCTTCGACGATCGCGTCGTGTGCGGGCCTGGGCACGTCACGCCCCCACAACGGCGCCGGGTGGGCTACGTGCCACAGGAAGGCGCCCTCTTCCCGCACCTGACCGTGGCGGACAACATCACCTTCGGGCTGCCACGCCGGGCCCGCCGGGCTCGCCAGCGCGTCGGGGAGCTGCTCGACCTGGTCGGCCTGGAGGGATCCTGCGCCGACCGGTTCCCGCACCAGCTGTCCGGAGGACAGCAGCAGCGGGTCGCGCTGGCTCGCGCGCTCGCCCCGGAGCCCGCGCTCGTCCTCCTCGACGAGCCGTTCGCCTCGCTGGACGCCGGCCTGCGTGAGGGGACCCGACACGCCGTGCTCGAGGCGCTGCGGGCCACGGGGGCCACGGCCGTCCTGGTCACCCACGACCAGGCGGAGGCTTTGTCGATGGCGGACCAGGTCGCTGTCCTGCGCGACGGCCGCGTCGTCCAGGCGGGCCCGCCGAAGGCGGTGTACGAGTCGCCGTCCGACCTCGGGGTCGCCAGCTTCGTGGGTGAGGCCATGGTCCTGCCGGCGCGAGTCACGGGTGGGAAGGCCGAGTGCGCGCTTGGGACGATCGCCGTCCTCTCGGCCTGCCCTGACGGCTCCGCACAGGTCCTCATCCGCCCCGAGCAGGTCCGCCTCCACCCCACCTCCAGCTCGGTCGGCGTCGAGGCGCGGGTGGAGAGCGTCAGCTACTACGGCCATGACGCCGCCGTACGGTTGCGCCTCACCGTGACCGAGCCCAGGTCCAACGGCCAGAGCTCGAACGGCCAGAGCTCGAGCGGGCAGAGTTCGAACGGCCAGGCGCGGGGCCAAGAGCCGGACGGCGAGCCGCGCGTCACCGCCCGGGTCCTCGGCCAGGAGATCCCTCCGCCGGGCACGCTCGTCCGTCTCGTCGTCGACGGCGGCGTCCTCGCCTATCCCGAGACACCTCTCGCTCGGTTCACCGGCTCGACGTGAGGGAGACGGCCTCGTCGGGCGGCCGCGCTTGGCTGGGCACGCCGACTACCGCTCACTCCGCCCGGTCGTGCGCCAGATGGGTCGCCTCCGCCGTGTCGCCGTCGTCGAAGGTCGGCGGGGAGAACGTGCTCTCGATCGCCTTCGCCTCGCCGTCGCGGCCGGACTCGATCGCCTTCACCATGATCTCCAGCACGTGGTAGGCGTGCTCGGGCGTCATCAGCGGGGCGACGTCGTGCTGAATGCGGTCGACCAGATGGCGCAGCCCGTCCGTCCAAGGCCACCGTGGGTTCTGGTCGTGGTAGATCTTCCACGCCCTTACATCGTTCTGCCACAGCTCGTACCCCCGGGGCGCCCAGTCGTCGCCCATCATCTGGATGGTGCCCGTGCTGCCGTAGATCTCGATGGCGGGACAGCGGTACTGCTGCATGGTGAACCCGGTGGTGATCGAGGCGAAGAACGCGTCGCCGAAGTCGAGCAGGATCTGGAAGTTGTCCTCGACTTCGACCGTGATGCGTTCCCCTTCGACCACGCGCTCTGGAGTCGCCGTCCCCGCCATCGCCATCACCCGCTTGGCCGGGCCGAACCATCCGGTGAGGCTCGTGATGTTGTAGACGCCGAGGTCGAACAACGGTCCAGCGCCGGAGCGGTAGAACCACTGACCCCACCAAGGGCCGGCCCAGCCGTACCGCGCCCGGGCGAGGTTCGGTCGACCGATGTCGCCGCGCGCCAGGTGCCGCCCCATCCGCTGGTACGTCGGGCTCAGGACCACCGCCGGCGCACACACCAGGTGGCCGGGGCTTCGCCTCGCCACGTCGACCAGCTTCGCGGCCTCGTCCAGCGTCACCGCCATCGGCTTCTCGACGAGCACGTGCTTGCCGGCTTCGAGAGCGGCGATCGCGAGCGAGCCGTGCTCCGCCATCGACGTCAGAACGAGGACGGCGTCGACGTCAGCGGAGTCGATGACCTCGCGCGGGTCGGTCGTGACGTGCGGTATGCCGTGCGTCTCGCCCACCGCCCGCGCCCTGTCGGCCACCACGTCGCAGGCGGCCACGATGCTGATGCGACCTTGCTCGCGCAGCTCGCGGGCCAAGCTCATGTAGGGCCCGTTCATGACGCTGCCACATCCAATGAAGCCGATGTTGACGGGACAGCTCACCAGCGCATCTCCTCCAACCAACCCCTTCACCACGCGCCACGTGACCCCGGTGGAGAAGGCTCAATGATCCTGCGGGTTGCGCCAGAAGAACGCCTCCGGGTCGTAGGCCGCGGGAGTGGGGTGCTGCCAGGGACAGATCAGTCCGCCCACGTGGAGGTTCTCCGGCCGAGGGACGTTCCCTAGGTCCTCGTGCGCCATCGCCACGACCGGGGAGTCGGCGACCAAGCCCATGTAGAACGGCCCCTCGGCGATGTGGATCTTGATCATCTCCCACACGAGCTGGTAGCGCTTCAGGGTGTCGGTCTCCACCTTCGCCTGGTCGTACAGCCTCCACAGACGCTCGACCGGGTCCCCGGGCGGAGGTCGCATGCTCGGCGGCCTCCGGTCGTACGGAGCGACCTCGGCGACCTCCTTCTCCTGGTCGGTGTTGCGGATCATGTCGTAGTTGGCGTAGAGCGGGGCCCAGAACGCCGCGCTCAGCGCGTTCCCCACCGGCACCAGCAGCTCCGGGCTGACCATGCACTCGTGCACCGGCATCGACGGATACAGCCACGCCGTGTACGACATGAGCTCCCCGGCCTGCCACTTGACGCTCCACTGCGCTGGCGGAACCGGATTGCGGACGACATCCAGCCCGATGGCCCGCCAGTACTTCACGAAGAAGTCCGCGATCTGGTGCCCGTCCCGTGGAGCGTCGGCAGTCTGGTCCAGCCTGATGCGCAAGGGAGAGCCGTCGGGCAGCTCACGCACTCCGTCGCCGTCGCTGTCGACGACGCCGATCTCGTCGAGCAGCTTCTTCGCCTTGGCCGTGTCGTAGGCGACGTAGCTGTCCCGCCACCGCTCGAAGACCTGCCGTCCCTCCGGATCGGCCGTGGCGTCGGTGGCCTGGAAGCGGTAGGTGCCTGTCGTCTTCACGCCGGTGTCGAAGAAGACAGCCTTCTGGATCTCGGACCGGTCGATGGCGTGCGACAGGGCCTGGCGGAACTTCGGCTCGTTGAGGACACGGCGAACCGGCTCATCCTTGTAGTTGAGGTTGAAGAAGAAGAGGGAGCCGCAGCCCGACCCACTGTTCCACAGCAGCAGATCGAGCCTGTGTCGCGTGCGCGTCCTCTGCAGAGTGGAGACGTCGCCGAGGCCGAGACCGATGAACGGCCCATGCACGTAGTCGGTCTCGCCCTCCTGCACCTTGAGCTTGGCCACTTCCCTGTCGTCGACCGCCGTGACGTTGATCCTGTCGATGTACGGAAGCTGGTCACCCTCAGGGCTCACGCACCAGTAGTACGGGTTACGTTCCCAGGTCATCGCGCGGCCCTCGCTGTAGGAGGAGAGCCGCCATCCGGTCAGCGTCGGGCACTCGGGGTTGACGGCGAAGTTGCGCCTCTGCTCGAAGGTCTCGGCCCACGCCTCTCCAAGACCGTCCGTGTACCTGGGGTGGAACCGCCGCAGGTAATGCTTCGGGGCGATCCACGTCGGTCCGACACCGGCCTTGACCCAGTTGGCGAGGTGGAAGAGAGTCAGCGGCGCGGACGTGTCGAATCCGATCACCAGGGTCAGCTCGTCCGGCGCCGACAGCGTCGCTAGAGTCCCGCGTGCTGAGCGCAGCTCCGCCGGCGCCACCTCCGGATGGTTCTCGTCGAGGACCATGTCCTCCCACCAGAACATCACGTCCGCGGTCGTGCACGGATGCCCGTCCGACCACCGCAGGCCCTCGCGGAAGTGCAGCGTCCACTCCGACTGGTCGGCGTTGGCCTCCCAGCTCTCCGCCAAGCCCGGCCCCACATCCACCGCGTCGTTCAGCCAGCGCAGGGGCGAGTGGCCGTACATGTACTCCTTCATGACGGCGCTGGCCGTGTTGTCGATGAGCAGCCGCAAGGTCCCGCCGTACTTTCCGCGTTCCAGCCAGTTGTGCGGGACGACGTACGGTCGCGCGGGCAGGCGTTCCTCCACGGGAGGCAAGGTGCCGGCCTTCACCATCTCCGCCAGGTCAGGAGCTTCGTGGAACCGCGGCGGCACCGGCAACGGCTTGGTCTGGGAGCCCTTGCCAACCTTGGCTTTCGGACGAGAGGGCTCGGCGTCGTGGGAGCCTTCCGGCGTGCACGCCGTGAACAGGGCCGTGCCCGCACCTACCGCTGACGCATACAGGAACGCCCGGCGGCTGATCCCGCTGTTCGGCCGATGACCCGTCTGGCGCCCGCCCATAGAACCCCTCTCGGCCATCGCCGGTCGACGACCAGCTGCGGTGGCTCTGCGCCGCACGGCACCATGCCCGCATCAGCGAACCCACATGGCCACCACGTGTGCGACTGGGCCACCCAGGCTACAAACGAAATCCTGACTTGCCTGGAGACCTGGCCGTATCCGGCCGGAGTTGAACCGTCGTCGCATCATGCGTTTCCATAGAGGCGCGCGGTTACCCGCGGTATCCCGGCGAGTTCGGGCTCAGCCCCCCAGTTTCGTCGGGGGTGGTGGAAGTACGCTGCTGATGAGTCCACGTGCGCTAGTCGTTGCAATGCGTCTCGCCGCGATTCGTGGGGGTAGAGATGCTCAGGTCTTCGCGCTGTCGGACAGTTTGTCGGCGAGGGAGGGCGGGAAGTCCATGCGGCGTAGCCGCTCGACACCGGCGTCGGTCGCCAGCTCCTGTCGGTGGTCCGGATTCTTCAGGTAGAAGAGTATGCCGTAGTACGCGATCGCGGGGTCGACAGCGAGGTAGCCGGCGTGAATGGTGCACATGTAGCGCCGGAAGAAGCCGAACCAGCACAGCCACGAGTCCCCCGGCCGTGATGTCCAGATCGAGTCTCGACAGGTGAGTTTGACGCTGGGGCCATAGTTGAGCACTGGTTTGGCATCGGTAATTTTCCATGGCTACTCGGACGTCGTCCGCGGCCTTTCGCAGTCGAAGGATGGCTTCTACAGTTCCCTGTGCAAGGGGACCGAGTAGCTTGGAATTTGCAGCCCGAATGGCCCGGCATTGACTCCATCCGGCATCGGTTTCGCCGAGTTGTCAAGATGGTCCGCAGCCTCATGGAGAAGGCGGTGGATCTGGGCCATCGACTCAATGTCGATCTTCCTCGTGCTCACCTCGCGTCCTTCCTAGGGTTCAAGGTAGGTGTCGATCATGGTGCGGAGAGTTAGCTGTCCCGAGTCGGGGACGAGGAGGGCTGTGGATAGGCGAGGGAGCACGTGTAGCGGCGATCCGCGGAGGTAGTCGCTGGGACGGCGAAGTCCCTCATCACCGACGACGCTCTAGAGGGCTCGTCGGTTCGCACACTCGACCTGGCCTTGGCACCGTGCCTACGCAGGCTGGTCAGCACAGGCCCGCCAGCGGCGACGCTCGCGTCCAGCGCGAACGGCAGGCCGCTCCGCTGAAAAGCCGGGGCCCAGCCCATCACCCGCGGGGGCAGCGCGAACCGCCATGAGAAGGATGCGGGCGGTGAGCTGTCAGGCCCGCGACGGAAGGTGCGACGTCCCGGCTAGCCGACAAGGAGGCCCCGGCTAGCTGAGAAGGACGTCCCGGCCAGCCGATGAGGACGTCCCGGCTAGCCGACGAGGCTGACGTGCCGGGTGTCGGGAGCGTTGCGCCGTATGGCGTCGGCGGACTCGTCGTCCCGCTGCTGCTGCGAGGCGCGCTCGGCGGTGACCCGGGCCTCGTAGGTGCGCACCTCCTCCTCCACCCGGTCGGAGTCCCAGCCGAGGATCTCGGCCACCGCCTCGGCCACCGGGCGAGCCGACTCCGTGCCCCGGTGCGGCACCTCGATCGAGATCCGCGTCCTCCGGGTCAGCAGGTCGTCGACGTGGAGCGCGGCCTCGTGCGTGACGGCGTACCGAACCTCGGCCATGAGGTACTCGTCCGCGCCGGGCACCGGCTGGAGCAGCGACGGATCCTTGGCGGCCGGCTCGAGCAACTCGTGGACCAGCGAGCCGTAGCGGTCGAGCAGACGCTGGATTCGCCAACGCGGTAGGTGGTACTGGCCGGCCAGCTCGTCGACACGGTTCACCAACGCGTGGTAGCCCTCCGCGCCCAGCAGAGGCGTCCGGTCGGTGACGCAGCGCGGCACCGGACGGGCCAGGTCCGCGACCGCGGCGTCGATCGCGTCCTTGGCCATCACCCGGTAGGTCGTGTACTTGCCGCCCGCGACGGAGATCAGCCCAGGAAGCGGCCGGGCGATCGCGTGCTCGCGGGACAGCTGGCTGGTCTCCTCCGACTCCCCCGCCAGCAGCGGGCGCAGACCCGCGTAGACCCCGATGATGTCGTCGTGGGTGAGCGGCTGGGTGAGCACCCGGTTGACCCGCTCGAGGATGTAGTCGATGTCCGCCCTTGTCGCGGCCGGGTGCGCCTTGTCCAGCGTCCAGTCGGTGTCGGTCGTGCCCACGATCCAGCGGTTGCCCCACGGGATGACGAACAGCACCGACTTCTCCGTGCGCAGGATGATGCCGGTCTCGGAGGCGATCCGGTCCCGCGGCACGACGATGTGGACGCCCTTGGAGGCGCGGACCTTGAACCGTCCACGCCCCTCGCTCATCCGCTGGATGTCGTCGGTCCACACGCCCGTGCAGTTGACGGTCACCGAGGCACGCACCTTGGCGGTCGCGCCCGTCTCCACGTCACGGATCTCGGCGCCCACGACCCTGCCGCCTTCCCGCAGCAGGCCGACGACCTCGGTGGAGTTCCGGACGACCGCGCCGTAGCTCGCCGCCGTCCGGATCACCGTGAGCGTGTGGCGAGCGTCGTCCGCCTGGGCGTCGTAGTAGCGGATGGCGCCGACGAGAATGTCGCGGCGCAGCGCCGGCGCGAGCGCGCGTGCCTTCGTGCGGGTCAGGTGCCGGTGACGCGGCACCGCGCGAGACCCGCCCATCGTGTCGTAGAGGATGAGGCCCGCGCCGACGTAGGGCCGCTCCCAGAGCCGGTGCGTCAGCGGGTAGAGGAACGACACCGGCTTGACCAGGTGGGGAGCGATGCGCGTGAGCATGAGGTCGCGTTCGCGCAACGCCTCGGCGACGAGGGAGAAGTTGAGCTGCTCCAGGTAGCGCAGGCCGCCGTGGAAGAGCTTGCTCGAGCGGGACGACGTCCCGCTCGCGAAGTCGCGCGCCTCGACGAGCGCGACCGACAAGCCTCGGGTAGCCGCGTCGAGCGCCACCCCGGCACCGGTGACGCCACCCCCG